>ERZ838225.133-NODE-133-length-115909-cov-13.521829_pt1 | contig 115909 bp, 92 predicted proteins | sample MGYA00519684_ERZ838225 | MGnify/ENA primary metagenome ERZ838225 (study PRJEB31850, sample SAMEA3708829) | human gut metagenome | biome: human gut; feature: human-associated habitat; material: faeces | place: China | collected 2014 ... | reverse complement strand
GCGGTTCGCTTGTTCCACTACGTTCCACAAGCGAACCGCCCCTCCGAAGAGCAACCTAAGTTATGAATTTAGGGCAGACACAAAATTTGAGACACTCCCATTTTTGACCTAATCCGCCATTTATAAATGGGAAGCCGAAATCTAAACATTTAATTTAAAACAGCTCGAATTACCCAACGTTGTTATGTCACATCAACTCTCTATTGACCAAGAAAATTACTGGTACAAACATTTCCTTAAGGCCATAATTTTCTTCATTACTTCATTAGTTGTACTCAGCCTTTTCCGCGCTTTTTTCCTTTATTATTTTTCTGCCGGTCTTAATATAACCCCTAGAGACTGGCTTCTTGCGCTAGGTGTTGGAGTCCGTGTAGATGCTAAATGGCTGTCTTTGGCGCTACTCCCTGCTTTTTTAGTTTTTATTTTCTCTTACTGGAAGCCTTTCTTCTTTAAATACTCCGCCGTTCTGGCAGGTATAGGGCTTTTCGGCATGGTCTTACTGGATACAGTTAACTTTGGATTTTTTAGTTTTTATAAAACCCCTATCAGCCCATTGGTGTTCGGCTTTTTCCAGGATGATACGAAGGCAATCCTCCAAACACTTTGGCAAGATTGGCCAGTCCTAAGTTATCTTTTGGTTCTATGCGCCGGCCTCGCACTTCCTTTTGTCGCCGCCTCTGTTTGCTTCAACCGACTTAAGACTAACCCCAGAGGATGCTTACTCTTTTTATTAGGTTGCGTCAGCATTCTTCTATTTGCCTTTTTTATTCGCGGTTCGATTGGAAAATTCCCTCTTCGACAAGAAGACTTCGCCGTCAGCAAGATTCAATTAGTTAACGCTTCCGTACCTAACGGAGCCGCTGCTTTATATGAAGCAACAAAAGCCTGGAGAAACTTTCAGATTAAGGGAGAGCCTTCTCAGGCACTTACAAAATTCGGTTATGCCAATATAGAAGAGGCAAAAAATGATTTGGCGGTCAGGAATAACGCCTCAACTCAGTTAAATTTCAGACCTAATGTCGTCTTTGCCGTAATGGAATCAATGAGCGGGGATATTTTTAATTCTCATGATTCTTTGGTTAACAATACATTGGGAGCTTTAGACAACGCCTTAAAGGATGCTGTCGTCTTCAGAAAGGGCGTGAGTATTGAAAACGGTACTTTTCCGTCCTTGGAGGGACTCCTTTTTGATACACCTATCAGTCCGATTTCTCAAAGTATCTACGGGAGAAAGGTGCTTTCCTTCTCTCAAGTTCGAGCTTTTAAAGAAGCCGGTTACAGAACAATCTTCCTTACCGGTTGCCCGGAGCCCTGGCGCCAGATCAATGACACGTTCAAGTTCTACGGATTTGAAGAAATCTATGGACAAGCCGCTATCGGAGAAAAATTCCCAAACGCCGAGAAGAGTCCTTGGGGTATCGGGGATAAGTGGATGTTTAAGTTCGCCGAAGATTTATTGAAAGAAGCCGAAGGCACGGGTCGACCGGTTTTCATCATGATGCTGTCGACAACGAACCATCCGCCGTTTAAAGTTCCTGACGGAGAAAAAGTATCAAAAGTAGATCTCAAGAAATTACCGAAGATCGTTAATATCGAGGGATCTTACGAAGGCAACATGGAGCTACTTCTCCAGACCTATCAATACGCTGCAAACTCCTTGGGCAACTTTATCCTTGATCTTAAAGATAAGGGATGGCTAAAAAATACCATCGTGGCAGCAACAGGAGACCACAACGCCAGAATGAATTATCAGTCAGAGGGCAACTGGCATCATGTTTATGGTGTACCCGTCTTATTTTGGCTTCCAGATCAGCAATTAAAATCTTCCGCAGATTCGGACAGATGGGTATCGCACCGTGACATCATTCCGACACTGTTAGCTATGTCTACGGGCAAAATTCTGGGTAATGAAAAAGGCAGAAATCTTTTTGCTAAAGATATTGAGGAAGGCGCTGTCTCTTTCATTGGCTGGTCCGGCGCCGGCTTTGTGATCGGAAAACCTGGCATGGTCACTCTCAATGGTAAAAATTTAGAGTGCTACAACTGGCAGGATGACAAGCTCATAAAGGCCGACCGTTGTTCTAAAGAACAGGAAAAAATGGGCAAAGAAGCAAGAGCCCAAAGAGCGATAAGCGAATACATCGTTCGGAAGGGGCTTGCAGAATAGACGCAATTTTGAGGGAGCTCGGGATCCCGAGCTCCCTCAACTTTTTATTTGATTTGCAATACGTTATAGCCTTCTTCTTCGATAGCTTCTTTCAATTTCACAGTATCAAAACCTTCAGGAACGCCAACCTTTGCAACACCGTCCTCAAGAGAAACCGACTGAACCGTAACACCGTCGATCGCAGAGAGCGCCTTAGTAACGGCCTTCACGCAGTGCTCACACATCATCCCGTCAATCTTGATGGAGAGGGTTTCCTTCGGAGCGGAAACCACCTCAAAAGACGTCACTGCATAATCTTCTGCTTTGATTGCGTTAGTTACCTTTTCTTCAGACAATGCATGATCAGCGTTAACGACAGCGTTCTTATGCTCTAAAGACACGTCGGCAGAAACCACACCAGGAATCTTTTCTAAAGCCCCCTTAACAGCTTTGGCACAATGTTCGCACATCATTCCTTCGATACCGACTTTGTAGACGAAGTCTGAAGCATTCTTTTGGTCGGCTTCAGTAGAAACTTCTGCCAATTGCTGAAGTTTCGGCAGTAAGGTTTGTTCAGAAGTTTTGTCTCCGTTTCCCGAATCCTTAAGCACCGGCTTCCAGCCTCTTAAACGAAGGGCGTTCGTCACAACGCTCACCGAGCTCATACTCATTGCGGCCGCTGCAATCATCGGATTCAGAATCCATCCGAAAGCTGTGTAGAAAACCCCTGCAGCTACCGGGATGCCGATGATGTTGTAGATAAATGCCCAAAACAAGTTCTCACGAATGTTAAGCATCGTCGAATGAGACAAGGCCGAAGCGTTAACGACATCGGACAAGCGGCTCTTCATCAGTACGACGTCAGCCGCTTCAATGGCGACATCAGTACCGGCGCCGATAGCAGCTCCCACGTCTGCCCTGACGAGCGAAGGAGCGTCGTTGATGCCGTCGCCAACCATAAGAACTTTCTTACCTTGTGCCTGTAGCTCGCGCACGACCGCTTCTTTATCTGCCGGCTTAACTTCAGCTCGAACGTTCTTGATGCCGACGCGCGCAGCCACGGCACGAGCTGTTTTTTCGTTGTCGCCGGTCAGCATCCAAACTTCTTTGCCTTTAGCCTGCATGGCTTCAATCGCCTGCTTGCTGTCAGGACGGATCGGATCTGCGATGGCCAACAGTCCTATTAGTTTGTCGTCAGCAACCACGTAAAGAGGAGTTTTCCCTTCATTGGCAAGCCCGTCTGCAAGTCCTTTCGTCTTTGCATCTTCCGAAGAAATCACAGATTTATTGCCGACGCGAATGAATTTCCCGTCGCACGTGCCTGAGATGTTGCCAAGCTGCTGGACAAAGTCAGAAGCGTCTTTCAAAGAAAGATTGAGCGCTTTTGCTCCTTCCACAATGGCCGTCGCCAAGGGATGTTCCGACTTTTGCTCAACGGAAGCTGCGAGCGTGAGAAGCTCTTCTGGTCTGACCTTCCCGAAAGCAATAACGTCCGTCAAAGATGGTTTACCGGAAGTCACCGTCCCGGTCTTATCGAGAACCACTGCATCGACTTTTTCTAAAGATTCGATCGCTTCTGCGCTTCTAAAAAGAATACCGTTTCTTGCACCGCGGCCCGTCCCGACCATAATCGCAGTCGGCGTTGCCAAGCCTAACGCACACGGGCATGAAATCACAAGAACCGATACGGCAATCTCGAGCGCAAACTCCCAGGAATAGCCGCACAGCATCCAAACGATCGCAGCAATGATTGCAATGCTGATAACGGTCGGAACAAAGATTCCGCTGACTTTATCAGCCAAGCGAGCCACCGGCGCCTTGGTAGAAGTGGCTTCGTCCACCAATTTAATGATCTGTGCTAAAGCCGTATCTCCGCCGACCTTCGTGGCACGCATTTCAACATAGCCTTGGGTCAGGAGCGTTGAAGCCGAGAGCTCCTCGCCTTCCTTCTTGTCTACCGGAATGCTTTCGCCTGTGAGAGAAGATTCATCCAGTGCACCGGAGCCTTTTACGACGATTCCGTCGACCGGAACTCGGCTTCCTGTCTTCAGTACAACGATATCTCCGACTTGAACGGCACTAACCGGAACTTCCGTCTCCTTACCGTCCTTTAAAACGACAGCTTTATCCGGAACCAAGGACATCAGCTGAGAAATGGCGTCCGTTGTCTTATGTTTGGCTCTGGATTCGAAGTACTTGCCTAAGGTAATCAGAGCAAGGATCATCGCGGCAGAATCGAAGTACAAGTTGTGCGCGTAGTGATGAAGCGTCGCTTCGTCTCCTTGTCCTAAGGCATAGAGCATCATGTACAGCGCAAAGAGTCCGAACAGCATGGAAGCTGAAGATCCGATCGCCACAAGAGAATCCATGTTCGGAGATCTCTGCCAGAGTGTCTTAAAGCCGACCGTGAAATATTTGAAATTCACGAAGACAACGGGCAGCGCCAAGAGGAACTGTGTCAAGGCATTGATAGGAGCGCCCTTTGTCCCCGACATAACTTCCGGAAGCGGCATTCCGACCATCGGACCCATTGCCAGCACCATCAGAATGGCAGCAAAAAAGAGCGAAACGTACAGGTGCGTCTTCATTTGTGCCGCTTCCTTTTTGGCCGCCAGCGCGGGATCGACGGATTTAGCCGCAGGAGAACCCGCAGCCTGCTTTTCGTTTGCGCCGTACCCCGCGTTTGTTACCGCCTGAATAATCTGCTCCAGCCCTGTTTTAGTTTCATCGTAATTGACCGTCATGCTGTTTTTCAGCAAGTTGACGCTCACGTCTTCAACGCCGGGGACACCTGCCACCGCCTTCTCCACTCGATTAGAGCAGGCAGAACAGGTCATTCCGGTGACATCAAAATTCTTTTTCATATAACTTTCCGTTGTCGAACGCAATCATTCTAAGTATTATTATCTTTTACGCAAGAACTTCCGTTTTTGATAGATAGTTACTTTTTATATACTATGGATAAGACTAAATCCAAACTAACTGAAGAATTCCAAATTGAAGAGTTCCACTGTCCTGTTGAGGCGACTCTTTCTTTAATCGGCGGTAAATACAAAACGCTTATTCTTTGGAACCTCATCGGAAAAACTCTGCGTTTTTCTGAATTACGCCGTCTGATTCCCTCGGCAACACCAAAAATGCTGACGCAGCAGCTTCGAGAGCTGGAAGATGCCGGACTGCTTATCAGAAAAGTCTATGCCGTCGTTCCTCCTAAAGTTGAATACTCCTTAACGCCTCTGGGAACTTCTCTTCGGCCGATTCTAGAGTCGATGTATGAATGGGGCAGTGAGTACCTGCTCAATCAAGGAATGAAGCCTTGCTGCTCAATGAAGAAGCTGCCGAGTGCCTAAAATCAGAACAACTCCGTGTTGCAGAGTACATTTCAACTAAAATTTTCCTAAATCATTTTTTTCTGAGAGCCATGCTATTGCCTTCCCTCAGAGACCGTGCCGATTATGTGGTGCGGTTTCTCTTCGGTTCATTCATCGCCATCGGCTGCTTTTTAGTCGTTTGGCCCTTTGCAACAGCGATGTCGGTTGCGGCTGTGATCGCAATCGTCTCTTGGCCTCTATTTAAGCGAGTCCGAAAGGAAGTCGGAGGCAGGAATCTTGTTGCGACACTGATCATGGTATCCCTGCTGGCGATCCTCATCGTGCTTCCGATTGCAGGTTTGTCATTAGTGTCGGCCCAGGAAATTCCGGCTTTAATCCGCTACGTTCGTGAATGGATTGCTTCCGGCTTTACCGTTCCCGAAGAACTTAAGGAAATTCCTTTTGTCGGAGAATGGGCTTACACCCAGGCTGCTCATCTTTTAGGCAATAAGGAAGAACTCGCCGCCATTGCACAAAAGCTCTTTGATCCGGTGAGCCGAGCGGCCCTTGCCGGCGCCGTCATGTTAGGCGACGGTCTCCTCCAATTATTCCTCATGCTGTTCGTGATTTTCTTCTTTTATCGCGACGGCGAAGTCCTTTCTCAAAAATCACTGGCTCTATTAACCCGCATGAGCGGCAGCATCGGTGCAGAAGTCCGCGACATTATCGTCAACACGACGCGCAGCGTGGTCTTCGGCATTGTCGGAAGCGCCGCAGGTCAAGGCGTCGTTGCCTTAATCGGCTTCTGGATCGCAGGTGTTCCTGGCGCCATCACATTGGGCGTCGCGGTGTTCGTCTTATCTGCCGTTCCTATCGGACCTCCCTTAGTATGGGGGCCTGCTGCTTTCTGGCTCTATTACAAAGGCGAAGTCGGCATGGCGATTTTCCTCGTGCTTTGGGGATCGCTTGCAGTTTCTAGTGTGGATAACTTCTTAAAGCCGATTTTGATTTCCAAGGGAGCTTCCCTGCCCTTGTCCCTAATCTATCTAGGTGTATTCGGCGGAGTTCTCGCTTTCGGATTCATGGGCATTATTTTGGGACCCGTCGTGATTGCTGTAGGTATTGCGATGAGCAAAACTTGGCTGTCGGTCTCCGCCACCGTTAACGACAAAGACCAGCCCACAGCAAAAACTGAGACCCTTCTTAAGAAGCTCTCTAAGAACTCCATAGAGTCAGACATTGTTTCTGACGTCACAGGAGGACCGAGCAGCTCTAACCACCATCATTCCGCACAGTCTAAGAGTGATGACAAAAAGTAGAAAACGAATCTCCCGTTGACCAAAACTCACGGTTTTCTTCGAAAAGTCTTACTGTTGAGCCTGCAATATGCGGGCTCAATTCTTTTGTTTCTTCGTTGAATGCCTGGCACCGAAGGTATTAAGGAAAATTAGAGCTGTCAAAACGTTACAGCGGCTCTATACTTATCCGAATCCAACAAAGGTGAGAAACTATGAACCATAAAGTCATCGGCATCAGCCAAAGTTTTAGTCCCGCCCCCTTCGTACGCGCCTTGAAAGAAAGGCTCCAATCCACATTCCTTCCCGACGGAACCCGCCCTCGTGTCGAAATGGTCGACATGGACTGGCCCTCTCCGGATGCGGACGCCCCTAAGCTTGTTCAGGAAGGAGACGTAAAGATTAAGGTTTTAGAAGAGTCTTATCAGCTGACTGACAAAGGCGCTCAGGTCATTGCTTTGTGCAACTTCAGAAACATCGGCTTCTTAAATGAAGTTCAAACTGAAATCACGACGCCTGTCACCGATATTCTTCAAGCCTGTATCGAAGAGCTGAAGAAAAATCCGGTTAAAAAGCTCGGTTATCTCGGACGCCCCGGAACAGATAAAGCCAAACTCATTACTGAAACGGTCTATCGTGAGGTCCAAGTCGAATGGGTTTATCCGAGCGAAGCTATGCTCGAAGTATTCGACGAACTCGAAAGCGGCGCTCACTGCGCTGTTATTCCCGATCAGAAAAAAGCCTGTGAACTGTTCGGCAAAGTCTGCTCCAATCTGCTGAGCGAAGGCGCCGAACTGGTCTTCCCGACCTGCGTGATGCAGTCTTTGTTTGCAGCCGCCTTGAAATCCGAAGGCTATAACGTTTTGGATTCGATGAGTGCATATGTTTCCTACCTGTGCTTTACAGATTGGGAAAAACTGCCTAAACCTTTCAAGATCGGTATCGTCGGCGGTCTCGGACCGGCAGCCACAGTCGACCTTTACGACAAGATCACGAAAGCAACGCCGGCCAAGAACGATCAGGAACACATCAAAGTTGCGATTGAACAGAACCCGCAGGTTCCCGATCGCACACAGTACCTGCTTCACGGCGGTGTAGATCCTACCCTTTCCTTGTATGCCGCATGCCGTAAGCTGGAAAAAGACGCTGTCGACGCCATTGTCATTGCCTGCAACACTGCGCATGCTTACTTCGAAACCATTGTTCCTCACTTAAGCGTTCCGCTCATCAATATGCAGCAGGTAACGCTGGAAGAGATACGCGACAAATTCGGTCCGGATGTCGTCATCGGCTTGATGGCAACCGACGGCACGATTCAGACCGGCATCTACGGCCGCAAAGCCAAATCTATGAAACTTGCGATGGTCGTCCCTGATAAAGAGCACCAGGCAATGGTCATGGAAGCCATTTACGGCGAAAAAGGCGTCAAGGCAGGTTACACCGACGGTTATTGCAAAGAAGTTCTGCTTAAGGCAGCAGAGCATTTAGTTAAAGATAAAGGCGCTCAAGCCCTTATTCTCGGCTGCACCGAGCTGCCCTTAATTCTTGAGGAAACTGACAACCTCAAGCTCGGGGACGGACATGCCGCCATCGTCGATCCGACTTCGTCTCTTGCCCGCCGCGTCGTTAAAGTTGCCGGAGAGATCACAAAAATCAGAGGTGTTCGCTAATGTATTTTCAAGCTAAAGACTATTCCCCGGTTCCGACCGGAACCAAAGTAGCCTTTATCGGCCTAGGCACAATGGGCTTTCCGATGGCAGGGCACCTCCTGCATGCCGGCTGTCAGGTCACCGTTTACAACCGTACGGCCTCCAAAGCCCAAGCTTGGGTAGAAAAATTCGGCGGCAAAGCTGCTGCCAGGCCTCGTGAAGCCGCAGAAGATGCGGATGTTGTCTTTACCTGTGTCGGCAATGACAGCGACCTGCGCAGCGTGCTGCTCGGAGAAAACGGCGCTTTTGCCGGCATGAAGAAAGATGCCGTCCTGTGGGATGCCACGACAGATTCTGCCGAAGTGGCCAAAGAAATGGCTGCCGAAGCACAGTCTCGCGGCCTGCACTTTGTGGACGCACCAGTTTCCGGCGGACAAGACGGCGCCGTGAGCGGCAGCCTAACCGTCATGTGCGGCGGAGACGCTGAGATCATTGAACGCGTCAAACCGATCGCCGATGCTTTTGCCTGTTCGATTCGAAGAATCGGCCCGGTCGGCTCCGGCCAGCTCGCGAAGATGTGCAATCAGATCTGCATCGCCGGTGTTGTTCAGGGGCTGGCCGAAGCCATTGCTTTCGGACAGACGGCGGGTATCGATATGCACACCGTGTTGGATGTCATCGGTAAAGGCGCAGCTTCGTCCTGGCAAATGCAGCGCCGAGGCGACACGATGATCGAGGGGAAGTTTGATTTCGGGTTTGCAGTGGATTGGATGCGTAAGGATTTAGGTATCTGTTTAGAACAAGCCCGCAAAACCGGAGCCGATCTTCCTATGACAGCGCTTGTCGATCAGTTCTATGCTGAAGTTCAGAATATGGGCGGAGGAAGATTCGATACTTCTTCTCTCATTCTCCGACTCAACAGAGAACCGAAGAAGTCGTAATCGCTTCTGATAGCGCGAAAGCCTCGGGATTTCCGAGGCTTTCGTGTTTTTGATTTCGAGAAATCGATCAGATCTTCATGATTTCCTGACGATAGAAACGAAGTTCTTCGACGGAGTCATAAATATCGGACAGAGCTTCGTGGCGAGAAGTCTTCTGATATTTCTTCATTACTTCCGGCGCCCAGCGTTTGACACATTCTTTGAAGGAGGAAACGTCGAGGTTGCGGTAATGGAAGAACTGCTCCAGACGCGGTGTCCAGCGGGCCATGAAACGGCGGTCCTGACCGATGGAGTTTCCGCAAAGCGGGCTCTTGCCGGCCGGCACGTACTTCGAGAAGAAATCAATAAAGATTTGAGCAGCTTCGTCTTCCGTGACTTTGCTTTCCAGGCAGCGATTAACAAGACCGCTGCGAGTATGTGTAGCGGTATTCCAGGAGTCCATGCCGGAGAGAATCGCGGCATCCTGGTGGATCGCGACCACCGGCCCTTCAGCAATCACATTGAGCTGAGGATCGGTAATGACAGCCGCCATCTCAAGAATGCGGTTGATCTGGGGCTCTAAGCCCGTCATCTCCAGGTCCATCCAAATCAGATTGTTCTCGTTAAACAGCGGATCTCTTTCGACTGCAAAACCGTTATTGCTCATATCTCTCTCTTTGTATTAATCGATCTTTCGAGGCATTTTAGAACAAACCAAGAAGATCCGAACCGCCGAAACGGCCGGATCCTTTCTTTGCTGCACTCAGCTCAATCTTAATCGTCTTTGTGATGTCCTCTTTTACGTCCGGGGCCGCGATGGTCGTTCCAATCATGACTTTTCGCGGGCCTGGGACAGGCATGCGGACCGCGAGGCGGAGGACGATGGTCCCAGCCAGGGCCTCTGTCATGTTTTGGACGAGCATGTTGTCTTGGCGGGGGAGGAGGCGGCGGTGGAGGAGCGGCATGACGGTAATGCTTGTTGTACCAGCTGCGTTTCACAAAATATACAGGGACGCCGCATGCACCGTATTCCGCGCAGTACCGTCTCCAATGACGACGATGATTATCAGGCACCGTCAGGTAAATCGGAGCACCGGCCAAAGCCGCGCCGATCGCCACAATGGGATTTGCATTCCACAAAGAAGGCGTCACGCCTTGAATCGGAAGAACACCATAGTAGCCGGGTGTGCCTATGCCGACGTTGACATTGACGTGCACACCGGCGTGCGACGGCAAGGAAACAGAAATCGCAAGCAATGAGGAAGCCGCCAAGAGTTTCAGGCTTTGAAAGGAAATCACGATTGACCTCCTTAAGTCTATTAATTACCAAAAATTCAGTATATCCAGAGCCGCTGCTTCGGTGCGATGCTCCGCTCATCTCTGTGCATACTTTGAGCGCAGAGCATCGAGTCCCCTATAATTTTCGGATCAATTTTTAACTTTTTATAACAATGAATTCAGCTGAAGTTTTTGAGATTGTCTTTCTTTTATTTTTATTCGGGAACTTTGTTCTCAAATACTATCTGGACCGACGCCAGGTTCGGTCGATTCAGATCAACCGAGGCGCCGTTCCTGCTGCTTTTGCAGGCAAGATAACGTTAGAGGCCCATCAGAAAGCCGCTGACTACTCGGTTGAAAGAATCAAGTTCGGACAGCTGGCAAGAATCACCGACCTGGGCTTCGTATTAATCGCAACCATAGGAGGGTTGATTCAGTGGATCTACGGCGAAGTTTCCGGATGGCTCGGAGGCGACATTTGGGCGCAGATCGTCATTATTCTCTGTTACGGCTTCCTTTCCTCTTTAATCGACCTGCCCTTCTCTTGGTATTCGACATTCAAGATTGAAGCGAAGTACGGTTTTAACACCACTACGCCGGCTCGTTTTATCAAGGATTTGCTCCTGTCAGCTGTTTTAAGTTTGGTTCTCGGCATTCCTATTCTTGCAGCCGTTCTTTGGATTTGGAATGCTGCAGGGGACTTTTGGTGGTTCTGGGCTTGGCTTGCTTATATTCTCTTCATTCTTGCCGTGCAGTGGATTTACCCGACGTTTATCGCTCCGCTCTTCAACAAATTCACGCCTCTGCCTGACGGAGAACTCAAAACTCGTCTGGAGGGTTTACTCAAAAGAATCGGCTTTGCCTCTAAAGGCCTCTATGTAATGGATGCTTCTAAGCGCAGTGCCAAGGGTAATGCCTACATGACCGGCTTCGGAAGAAACAAGCGCATCGTTTTGTTTGACACACTGCTCAATAAGATGACGCCGGAAGAAACGGAAGCCGTCTTAGCCCATGAGCTCGGCCACTATAAGCTTCACCACATCTACAAGATGATGGCGTTCAGCTTTGCTTTTTCTCTGCTTTTCTTCTGGATTCTGTCCGTTCTTGCCGACTGCTCCTGGTTCTATGAAGGTTTAGGCGTCACGCTTTCTCACGGTGCAAGCCACGGTGTTGCCTTAATTCTCTTCTCGATCGCCGTACCCGTCTTCTTATTCCCGCTTGCTCCGCTGACAAGCCTTTTTTCCCGCAAGCATGAGTTTGAAGCCGACGCTTTTGCCGTACGCTACAGCAACGGAGGTGCCCTCATTAGTGCATTGGTGAAGCTTTTCTCCGACAATGCGGCTACGCTGACACCTGACCCGTTGTATTCGGCTTTCTATTCTTCCCATCCGGACGCAGCGATCAGAATTGCAACCATTCAGAGCGAAATGAGAAAGTAGTATGAAAGAGCAGGTTTGGTTTAAAGCCCGTGTGATTTCCTCCCACGGCCGCCATAGTTTTGTGGAAAAAGAAGACGGCACAGTGCTCGAAGCAACCCGTAAGGGTAAAAAGGTTGACCTCGCTGTCGGCGACATCGTCGACTGTCTGCAGACCTCGGCCGAACAGGTCTCGATTCAAAAAATCGAACCGCGCCGCTCCCTGCTCTACCGCAGCGACGAGCTGAGAACCAAACCTCTTGCCTCCAATATTGATCAGGTGGCAGTCGTTTTTGCCACCCGCCCTTCCTACAATCCTCATTTCATTTGGAAGGCCATGCTGGCGGCGGAAACCGCCGACATTCACATTCTGATGATTCGGAACAAGACGGACTTTACAGAAGACGAGCCGGAAGTCCGACCGTTCATTAACCAGCTAAAAGAGCTCGGAGCCGAGGTTGTAGAAGTTTCTGCGACCAAGGATCCCGAAGGCACGGTTAAGACGCTGGAGCCGCTTTTTGAAGGCAAGGTGACGCTGTTAATCGGTCAGTCAGGCATGGGCAAATCCACGATCTTGAATTTGCTGGTTAAAAACGCCGATCAAAGGACTCAGGAATACTCGGTTGCTTTAAATCTCGGCAAGCAGACCACGACTGCCGCCCGCTGGTTCAACTATGAAGGCGGCGCCATTGTCGACTCTCCGGGTTTCCAAGAATTCGGTCTCTCGCATCTGACGCTAAACGACATCATGCGCGGGATGCCCGAGATCAGAGATCGCGTGGAATACTGCCGGTTCACGAACTGCCGCCATTTGAATGAACCGGGATGCGCTGTTAAGGCTTCTGTAGAGAAAGGTGAGATCGATCCCGATCGCTACGCCTTCTACAAAGAGCTGGCTGAAAAAGCCATTGCAGCAGAAAAGAACAATTATTGAGTTAACAATCAGAATCTTTGAGCCGGCCGAGTCCGGCTTTTTCTTTGCCCAAAAGAAGCCATCCTCGCACGAGCGGTTCTATCCTAAAAGTAGGCTAAAGGTCACATCAGAATTCTACGGACTGACCTTTAGCTGAGTCTGCGGCTTATCTTCAAACCCCGGTATCCCCAGCAATGTAAAGAACAATCGGTCACGTTTCGTATCGCCGCTTCTTTGTGTGACGGTCCCGTCATCGCTCCTCAGGCTCGTCAATTCAATGCAGTCGAACCAGTCGATTAAACTTTGCATCGATTGTTTTTTCAGCCATTTGAGCAGATCGGCGTTCTGATCTTTGTCCTTTTCCGCAAGTTTCTTGTCGCTGAGGCTCAGCTCAAGCTTTTCTTTGAGTTCCTTTATCTTCGTGTGCAGGAAGCACTGATATCCAAGCCCAACAAATTGACAGAACATACGTCCTTTGAGGGTATCTCCGTCCCAGACGCGAGTGCGTGAACCGTCCAGGCGATTTTTCGTGTCTTTAAATGCTTCTTCAATCTTTTCGCGCAGACGGTACTTTCTTAGAGCCTCGAAGCAGTCCTCAGCTTTGTTGGAGACAAGGGCAAAGTAGCCGTAATCTTTCCTGGCCTGGGCGTAGGCCTCTTCGTTTATCGTAACTTTGAGTTTTCCGCCTCTGCCGAGCCGGCTTGTGTTGAGATATTTTTCTGCCTTCTTCTGAGCTGATTCACTGAGCTCATCCCACAGGCCTTTTTCAATATCGTTCTTTAGGGACATAAGATCTGTCGCAAGGCGTTTTTCATCCTCTCCAACCCTTTCGCGGTTCAGATAGAGGTGCAGGTATAACCGCCTTGTTTCACTGAGAGTGTCGCCCTTGGCTGCTTCGCCTCTGTTCCGCTGTCTTTGGTAGGTAAACTCAGCATCAACCGGAACCGTAATGCCATGGATGTTGAAGTCCCAAGGGCAAAGGCTTGAGGCGGTTTCCAGTCCGGACTTGTTTTTCTGGAGGTGGTGGTTAACCCAAGACAGATCTATAGACGCAGCCGTCAGGAATTTGATGTGTTTGCGCAGCATCTGTCCGATATTGTTCTGGCTGTAATACCCCTTGTCGGTAACGATTTGAGCCTTGGAGATGTTTAAGAACGAGAACTGCTTTAGAGCGTTTTCTATGCCGGAGACATCGGCCAAGTTTCCCGGTTCGCGTGCAAATGCGATGGGCTGGTGCGTCGCTAAATCAAATAACGTGAGAAGCTTAACGGTGTCCAGACCGTCACCGGCCTTGTTAAAACCCTGACGAGTTTCCTTAATGTATCGGGAGTATGAAGAGACGGTTGAAGAGTCAAAGGCAACCGCGCCCTCCTTATGGCAGCGTTTAGCTCTGGCAAGGAAGTAGTTTTGAACGATGCCTTCGTTTAATCCGAGATATTCAAACAAGTCGTGGTAAACGTCCTTTGAAATCGGCTCCGGATAAGGAGTGGGATGAAGGAACTGCCACTTCTGCATTCTCTGCAGTCTGTCACCCTGATTAGCCAACCAAAACTGAGCAATCGTGTCTACCTTTTTAGCCGAGCCCTCATCCATGCAAGAGAGCAAATCTTCTGTAATACCGCTTTGCTCGCCGACCCAACGCAGAAGCGAAGTTGATCCAATTTTTGAACGTGTCGAGGACTGAGGTACTGCATCCTCGGTCTTTTTGCGTTTGGGCCTGGTGGGCACGATTTCTCCGTCGGTCGATCCGGCAGGAATCTTGCCGAGCAGTTTTCGGGAGAGTTCCTTGGTCTTGCGCGTCTCCGGAATGTAAACAGTTTGTCTTTCCCAGACGTAAATATCTCCGTTTTTACGCTTTTGCTTCCAAACAGAGGTGGTAGTTTTTCCAGTTATTGGCTTAGACATGATCAGGAACCTTCTTTAAATATGCTTATAATTATAATACACACATCTTAAAAAGTCAAAAAAAACTATATTTTTCAATAGGTTTTTAAGAAATATTTAGCCGACTCGGATCAAGATGTATTTATTCCCCGACTTTTAGGTTCCCGGAGCAAGAAGCTCAAAGTGCTTCGATATTGCGCAAAAGTTTTCATTTTCTTTCAAGGGGGTCTCATCGACACAAAACTTCACAACTAACACAATTTCTGACTGTATTACTTGAGCAATGCGTGTAGATTACCGCCCTGAAGACATCGATTTGGGTCTTCACAGTCTTTCATTTGAAGGGGATGAAAGATTTTGGTGTTGCATGAGATGAAGTTGTAGCCACCGTGTTTTCCTCCTATGTCACGGCAGAGCTCCTTCATTTAAAACTCATTTGCTTATCCGGCGCCGCGCGGCGTCGGATTTTTTTTTCGCCTTTTTCAGGCGTAAAAAACGGCGAGTCAAAATCGCACTCGCCGTCTCAGTTTTCTAATGCTTCAACTATTGCTGTTTCGCCGTATCAAGTTTCACAGGTTCGCCGTCAACGGGTTTTGGCGCAGGCTCAGCTTGGTTTGCAGCCGGAGATTGTTTTTTGAGCTTTTCCGCTTCTTCGATTTCTCGAATGGCCTGCTGTTCTTCAATCAAAGCCTGGTCGATCCAGCCACCGCCCAAAGCCTGATAGATCTGAGCAACCGAGTTCAAAGCGCGAGACTTCACTTCGGCTAGCGAAATCTGCTGCGGCAGCAGAGACTGCTCGGCCTGCAAAACCGTGAAGTAGCCCGTGTAGCCGCCCTGATACTGAGCGTTAGCCAAACGAGAATAATCTTCCAAGCTCATGACCAGACTCCGCTTGCTGCGAAGTTCTTCAATCACGTTCTGGCGGCGACTCAAAGCGTTATCCACATCGGCAAAGGCTGTTGAGACTGCTAACTGATAAGCTGCCAACAATGCCTTCTGCTGGGCTTCCGCGCTGCGGACGCCGGCGGTTACTGCGCCCCAATGGAAGATCGGTCCGCTGATATTGCCGGCGTACTGCCAAACTTTAGACGGACCCTTGAACAACTCTCTCAGCTGGTCACTGGAAAAGCCGAGGCCCCCGGACAAAGAGATCGACGGGAAGTAAAGTGCTTTAGCCGCACCAATATCGGCGTTGGCAGCTTTAAGCTGCTCTTCTGCCTGAATCACGTCGGGACGTTCTTCCAGTAACTGACTCGGAATCCCGGCAACAACATCCGGTACGTCCAGTTCATCCAATGCTTTGGGTTTCGGAAAGTCCTCAACCGGAACACCCGTCAGAATGGAAAGCGAATTCTTCAGCTCCGTGCGGTTCTGGCGAATCTGCGGGATCTGGACCATCGCGCTTTCCCATTGCGACCAAGCCTGAGCAACTTCCATCTCTGAAACGTTGCCGTGGTTAAATCTCAAGAGGAACAGCTGGTAAGTCTTGTGATAGCTCTCCGCAGTCTCCTCAGCAATCTTGTACTGCTCTTCGGTCATCAGGATCGAAAGATAAGTACTGATCACTGAACCGATAACAGAAGAAATCGCTGCCCGATGAGCCGCTTCCGTCGCTCTCAAGCTGGCCTGAGCAGACTCGGTCTGACGTCTGATCTTGCCCCACAAGTCAATTTCCCAAGAAGCTGTTGCGAGGACTTCGTAGCTCTTGATCGGCTTGTCTCCCATTGCAGCCCCGGTCGGAGTATTCAGGCTGGCCTTCGATTTTCCAAGGTCGCCTGAGTAATTAAGCTGCGGGAAGAGATTGGCTCGGGCCGTTGTCAGAGCCGCTGCGGCCCTCTCAACGTTGGCCATCGTCTGTTGAAGCGTGCGGTTATTGGCAATCGCTTTAGAGACGAAGAAGTCAAGGTTGGGATCGTGATACTCAGTCCACCATCTCGCCTTCAAAAGATTGACATCCGTCTCTTCACCGCGAACGTGTCGGTAGTCCTTTGGAACCGGAACATAAGGACGGTTATAGTCGGGACCGACCGCGCAGCCCGTCAGCATTGCGGCGCTAACCGCCGCTGCTAGAAATGTGCGTCGATTCATCATTTGCCTTCTCCTTTGTTCTTATCGGCATCCGCAGCTTTTTGAGAAGCATCAGCTGCCTTTTGGGAGGCTTCATTGGCGGCAAGCTCAACTTTCGTAATTTCTGTCTTGTCGCTCTTAATGCTCTTATCTCTTTCAAGATCGGTCAGCTCGTCAGCGGATTTCACATTCGCCTGCTGTTCCTGCGGTGTCAAGTCACCGATACCGATATCCTGGTTTTCCAAGCCTTCGGGGTTAAATCCCGGAGAGTTGGTAATCGTAAGTTCGCCGGTCGGAGAAACTTTTACGGTTGCATTCGGATCATAAACAGTACCCGGTCCGCGGAGAATAGCGGAACGAAGCTTGTCGGTAATCGGAATATTTCTGGAAGAGAGCTTGGCTGCGAGTTTCAAAGCGCTCTTAGCACCGGAGCGTTCGGCCCAGCCTTCAAACCAGACGTAGAAGATCGGCACGAACAGAAGAGCCAGCGTAGACACACCGATCATGCCGCCCACAATACCGGTACCCAGAGAATGACGGGAGGCCGCGCCGGCGCCGGTCGCAATAGCCAGCGGGAAAGTACCGCCGATGAACGCCAGAGACGTCATGATAATCGGACGGAAACGAAGTTCGCCGGCATCGATAGCGGCTCGCACCAAGTCCATACCTTTGTGACGAAGTTCAACCGCAAATTCCACAATCAAAATCGCGTTCTTTGCCGCCAAACCGATCATCACCAGCATACCGATCTGGAAGTAAACGTCGTTTTCCAGGCCGCGGGCCCAGGTTGCCAGCAAAGCTCCGATCACGCCGAACGGAACCGCCAGAATCACGGAACCCGGAAGTGCCCAGCTTTCATACTGTGCAGCCAGCACTAGGAACACCAGCAGCAGACCGAAACCGAACACAATTGCGGAAGAAGATCCCGAACTTTGCTGTTCGTAGCTGATGCCGGTCCATCCGTAGGTGTAACCCGGAGGCAACACTTCGGCTGCGACTTCTTCCAAGGCCTTCATGCCCTGACCGGAAGAGTAGCCCGGAGCGGCATTGCCGATCACCTGTGCAGCGGGGAAGCCGTTGTAGTGCGGCAGCGAAGTTGCACCGTTGGTATATTCCGTCGTAATAACGGAACTTAACGGAATCATTTCGCCGTCCGTGTTGCGGACATACAGTTTGTCAATGTCTTCCGGTTTTGCACGATATTTCGGCTCGGACTGCATGATCACGAACCAAACACGGGAGAACTGGCTGAACTGACTGGAAATCGCTGAACCAAACTGGCTTTGCAGTGTATTAAACACATCTGCTGTGCTTAAGCCTAATAATTGAGCCTTATCTCGGTCAAAGTTAATCTTGAGCTGCTGATTGTTGGCGTTATAAGTGCTCGTGAGTCCTGTCAGTTCCGGACGCTGACGGGCCTTCTGCAGGAAGTTGTTCAAGACATCGCCCAACTGCTGAGGTGTGCCGCTTCCGGTGTCCTGAATCCAGAATTCAAAACCGCCTGTGGTACCTAAGCCCGGAATCGCCGGCGGGTTAATCGGAACCACCAAAGCTTGCATCTGAGAAGCCATGCCGCGGTATTGCATCTGCTGCATAATCGCATCCGCACTCATCTCTTTTGCAGTTTCCGAATTCTTATAGCGCTCTTCAAAAGGATCTAAGGTCATGAAGAACGTACCGGCATTGGTCTTCATACCGCCGTCAAGCAGGGAGAAGCCGCCGATGGAGTTCTTCGTCATAATGCCCTTGACCGGATCCAGAGCTTTTTCGATGGTGTCCATCGCTTCTGTAGATCTCTGCAGGCTCGCAGAGGAAGGAAGCATGATGGCCGCCAGAACGTAACCCTGGTCCTCACTCGGCACAAAGCCGGTCGGGAGCACGCGGAACATCTGGAAAATCGCAACGCCCATACCGGCAAACAGAATGATGACGAGCAGTGTTCTGCGGAACAAGGCACGAGTCCATTCGCCGTACTTCACTGTCAGACGTCCGAACATCTGATTGAAGCGGAAAAAGAATCCGTGTGTCTTCGGTTCTTCATGCGACAGCCAAGCCGCGCACAGTGCCGGGGTCAGTGTCAAGGCGACGAAGCCGGAAATGGCCACGGAAATTGCAATCGTGATGGCGAACTGCTTGTAGAGCATACCGGTTGTTCCGCCCATGAAAGCTGCCGGAACGAACACACTCGCCAGCACCAGCACGGTAGCGATAATCGGGCCTGACACTTCGGACATAGCCAAAATCGTCGCGTCGACCGGGTTCATGGCTTTTTCGGACATGTTTCGCTCGACGTTTTCCACAACCACAATTGCATCGTCCACCACCAAGCCGATCGCCAGGACCAAGCCGAATAAGGTCAGCAAGTTAATGGTGAAGCCTAGGGCCAGCATACCGACGAAGGTACCCGTCAAGGCAACCACAATGGCTGTACAAGCAATCGCCGTCGACTTGAAGCTCTGCAAGAAAATGTAGATCACACCGATCACAAGAAGCACAGCTTCAAACAGCGTCTTAATCACTTCATCGATAGAAATACGGACGAACTCGGTCGTATCAATAGCGACTTTGTAATCCAAGCCTTCCGGGAAATTTGCCTTGAGCTGTTCCAATGTCTTTCTAACATTCGTCGCCACATCCAGAGCATTCGCACCGGCCTGCTGATAAACCGCAATGTAGCTTGTCGGCATACCGTTCATATTGGACGACACATCGTAGCTCTGAGAACCGAGTTCGACACTTGCAACGTCCTTCAAACGAACAATGGCACTTTGATCCTGATTTGAACGAATGATGATGTTTTCATATCCCTTCGGATCCACCGATGGAGACGGAGCAAGAACCGGGAAGGTTTGAATTGTTCCGGGAACCGACGGTGCCGCGCCGATGTTGCCTGCTGCAAATCGCTTATTCTGATTTGCGACAGCGTTATTAATATCGGAGGTTGTAATACCCAGAGAAGCCATGCGGTCCGGGTTCAGCCAAATACGCATTGCCTGATTGGCGTTGCCCATTACGGCAGATTGACCGGCGCCCTTCACACGCTTAATCGCGTCAAGGACGTAAACGTTGGCGTAGTTATTAATGTAATCGCGGGTATAACGGTCGCCTGTACCGTAAATACCGATCAGCATCAGAATAGATGAAGATCGTTTTTCAATCTGAAGGCCGTTTTGAATGACTTCGTTCGGCAGGTACGGCTGTGCGATATTGACACGGTTTTGCACCTGCACCTGCGCAATATCCGGATCGGTACCGATATCGAAGAAGACAGTCAGCATCATGGTGCCGGTCGATGACGAGGAGCTCGTCATATAAATCATGTTATCGACACCGTTGACCTGTGTTTCAATCGGAGCAGCCACCGTTTCAGCAACTGTCTTGGCATCTGCGCCCGGATAAGTAGCTGTGACCATAATCTGCACCGGCGCCATGTTCGGATACTGCTCAATCGGCAGCTGGAACATAGAAATCAGACCGGAGATCACAATCACCAACGAAACAACGATGGCGAAAATCGGTCGCTTAATAAAGAAGTTCGAGAACATACGGGCCCCCTATTACTTCTTAGCCTTGTCGTCAGCAGAAGATTTCTGGTCCACTTCTTTGACAATCTTCACAGGAGCTTCGCTGGCCAAAAGCATCATGCCTTCGGTTACCACCTTGTCTCCTTCATCCAGGCCGTTCTTAATCAGCCAGTCGTTGCCGATCCAGCTGCCGACTTCGACCGGACGGAACTGAGCTTTATTGTCTTTGGTGATGACCCAAACAAAGTGGCCCTTACTGCCTTCTTGTACCGCAATCTGAGGAACGACGATTGCATTGACGTAAGTGGCCCCTTTCACAATTGCGCGCACATACTGCTGAGGTCTCAACTGATTGTTCGGGTTTTCAAAAGATGCACGGAGCTCAAATGTTCCGGTACTCGGATTAAAGTTCGGGGACGAAAATGTCACGCGTCCGCTAATCGGATAGATCTCGCCGCCGGCAAGTTCCAACTGGACTTCGTAGTCATGGTTTTCCGGACGGCGAAGTATGCCTTCTTTCACTTCCTGGTTGATCTTGGCTTCTTCGTTTTCGGACATGGAGAACGTTACCCACATCGGCGACATCGTATAGACCGTCGCAAGATGGGAGTTGCTCATATTGATGTAAGTACCGTCTGTCTGAAGCGCGGAGCTGGCGTAGCCGGTCACCGGAGAAGTGATCGTGCAGTAAGAAAGATTGAGTTTGGCATTTTCTACTTGCGCCTTAGCGTTGGACACAGCTGCGGCAGTGGTCTGGAAGTCACCGATGGCTTGGTCCAAGTCGGTCTGGCTCAGTGCTTTAAGTTTGGCCAGAGGACGAATACGGTTCAAATTTCTCTTTGCCACTTCGTGGGCAGCGAGACTTGAGTCCAGAGAAGCCAAAGCTTCGGAGAGCTGAACCTCAAAGGGCTTTTTATCCATCATGAAAAGCACATCTCCGGCGTTTACCATACCGCCTTCGGTGTATTTTCTGGCATCCAAGAAACCGTTGACACGGCTATAGATTTCAACCGCTCGAGAGCTTTCTGTTTTAGCGACCCACGTCATATCCGCGGGCACGTCATGCCGCGTTACTTTTACCACTGAAACCGGGCTCGGACCTCGTCCCGCCTGACCTTCTTTTCCCTTGTCGCATCCGCTTAAAGCCAGAACTCCGCAAAGCACAGCGGCAGTTAGCATCGAATATCGGCTGAAATAGTTTTTTGTCACGTTGTACCTCTTCTTCTAATCCCCGTACCACCTAGAAAGCGGCAGAACTGCTTTTTTGTAAATACGGTAAATATATGTGTAACTTTTATAAGTATCGTTGTCGGAGGTGCGAGTGTGGTTGTCTTTCGCTCATTTCAAGACTAGATAGATACCTCTTTCACGGAAAGTCAATGGGAAAACCCGAAGCAGATAAACCCCTACGAAATTGTCAGACAATTTCTTTGCTACCGAATTAGAATGTAATTGTTCGAAATAAAACTTACAAATTATTAGAACAAACTTCGAACCATCGGCAAGGAGCTGATATGACAAAACTTAAAGTATTCTCTCTGCTGCCGGCTCTTCTACTCGCATCGATTGTTCAAGCCTGGGAAGCGCCCGAGATTCGGGAATTCTCTGCGGCCGAAATTCAGCCAAAACATGAGTCTCTTCAACCTCACAAATCCCTCGCTGCCCAGTTGGATCCGACGTTCGGAATCCGTGCGTTAGCGCTTAGCGCCATCTTTTTAGCTTTTCCGAGGACAGGTACCGCTTCACCTGTCGCACCCGGCATTTCTGCCGGAGAAAGAAACCCTTCTACTGCCAGAAGACTGCCAATTCCTAACACCGTCGCAAAAGCTCAGCAGTGGCTTCGGCGCCCTGCCCGCATCATGAGTCCGCAAGAAGTGATTCGTATGGCAGGTGAAGAATCACCGGACTGGCAGGAAGTTGCTCGCCACGGCAGCATCCTTCACGGCAAACTGCACGAGGTATCAGAAAACTACCTCAAGATGGATGAAACGCTGATCTTCCTTCTGAACATGCGGCACACGAGTAACTTCCAAGTGGGAAGCGAAGTCATGCTGCGCATCAAGGAAGTCTCTGTAGACCGTAAAGCGATATACGCCATCTTGGTACCATCTGAAGCGACGACCCGCGGTTTCTGAACTCGGACCTTTGCTCAGATTCTCTCTAATTTTGTTGATGAGTTTGAGAAAGCACCTCCGAAATTCAATCCTTACCTCTCCTGAAGCCCAGCTTATCCTGGCCAACTGGGCTTTGTCGAACTCTGTTGATTTAACATTGATAGTAAGTAGTTTCACCTCCAATGAGCAACGCTTTAACTACAGAAAGAGGCATCCGAAAGTTTCAAAGAATCTTAACTGTTCTTCTTTGGGCACGTCTGGTTTGAAGTATTGCTTGTTAGACTTATTCAGGTTAGCCTTGGAGAAAATATTGCGAATAAGTCCGGATCTTTTCTGGACGCAGCTTTCACGAAAAGTGTCACCTCAGAGTCGGTTTAAGAGGATAGTATGGAAAGAAAAACTTTTTCCCAACTGCCGTTAGGTGTGTCTGATTTTCATAAGTTACGAGAGTTGGAAAAAATTTACGTAGACAAGACTGGCCTGCTCTATGAACTTATCACCACCTTTGAAAAAGTTTTTCTTGCTCGGCCTAGGCGTTTCGGTAAGTCGCTTTTGGTCTCTACCTTTGAATCACTTTTCAAATATGGAACGAGAGATTTCAAAGGGCTGGCGATTGAAAAACTTTGGAAAGATAAAACTTACAAAGTTATCCGACTGGACTTCTCCAACTTAAAAGATTTCTCCAGTGAAGAAGAATTTTCTGTCCTCTTAGACGAATACTTTGAGATTTTGATGGCTCAGAGCGAAGTTACCCTTCCAAAGGATAAAAATTTTGGGGGATTCTCTTCATTTATCTACTGGCTGGGATTACAGCCGTCCAACTCTGTCGTCGTTCTCATTGATGAGTACGACGCTCCGTTGACGGTTTGTATGAACAATCCTGAACTTTTCGATTTTGTTCGAAAAAAACTTTCCCGCCTCTATGCAAGCTTTAAAAATTATGAAGGTGTTATCCGCTTTTTATTTCTAACTGGAATTACAAAGTTTAATAAGACGAGTATTTTTTCGGAACTTAATACTCTCACCGATATTTCTTTATCTCCTCGCTACGGTAGTCTTCTTGGATATACCCACGAAGAGGTTGTGGAATATTTCAAAGATTACTTAAATCGTTCTGCAAAGGCATCGGACATCAATTCTGAACAATTACTAGACAAGTTAGTTTTCCAGTACGACGGCTTCTGTTTTGAAGAAACTGTCAGCAAAAAAGTTTTTGCTCCATGGTCACTTCTTTCCTTTTTCGCAGAGCCAGAAAGAGGCTTTAAAAACTATTGGTTTGAAAGCGGTGGGCGCCCATATGCATTGCTGGAATATTTGAAGTCCCACGCCCTTAGGCATCCAGAAGAATACGGGAACCTGAAAAGCATTGCTTTAAATGAACTCTCTAGTTCTTCCGACATCAAAACTTTATCGGATGTTGCTCTACTGACTCAAGCTGGCTACTTGACGTTAAAAAATATAGTTGGCACTACTGCTTACGTTGGTTATCCCAACGAAGAAGTCAAGACCTCGATGGCGCAACTATATACAGAACGTTTATTGGCAGGACGAACCGTTGAACAAGTAGGTGCCGACAATATTTCCTACCGGCTCGCAACAGAAAATGTAGAAGCAATCTTTCATCTCTTGAATAAGCTTTTTAGCTCTATCGATTATCAAAAGTATCCGATAAGAGATGAAGCATCGATTAGGGCATTCGTTCAGGTATTCTTTTCTGGTGCCGGATTGAGCCCAATAGTCGAACACCACAACTCAAAAGGAAGAAGCGACCTTGAAGTTAAAGTTGGCACCCGGTACTGGGTCTTCGAATTTAAGGTTTGCAAATCCACTAATGGTGCCAAAGATATCCTCAATGAAGCAATTTTGCAGTTACAAAGGAAGGAATACGGTCTTCAAGAGCAAGAAGAGCAAATATTGAGAGTTGCTTTAGTCTTTTCTTTAGAAAAGAGAAAGTTTACCGAATTCAGCCAATGCGATTAACTAAAAAGGCCGAGAGTTCAGTTCCTCGGCCTTCTCTTCAATTATTGCATTTGATATCAATCATCAGAAGCGGCTTTTTTCGCTTCCGCTTTTGCTTCTATACGCTTTTTCTCGAGCTCGGCAATGTACTGCGACGTGATGTCACCGGTAACATAATCGCCGTCAAAGCAAGAGCAGTCAAAGCGTTTGATCTCCGGATTCAGTCCGCCTACGGCTTCCTTCATTCCTTCAATCGTCTGATACACGAGCGCATCGGCTCCGATTTCAATGCGAATCTGTTCGGTCGGACGATTGTCGCCGGCGATCAGTTCCGCCGTTGTCGGCATATCGATGCCGTAGACGTTCGGATAACGAACGGGAGGCGCACCCGAAGCAATGAAAACTTTCTTCGCGCCGCTCTGACGAGCCATGCGGACAATTTCCTTGATCGTTGTGCCGCGAACAATGGAGTCATCAACTAAAAGCACATTTTTGTCCTTGAACTCAATAGCCATAGCGTTGAGTTTTTGGCGAACACTCTTCTTACGAACGGCTTGGCCCGGCATGATGAACGTACGGCCGACATAGCGGTTCTTAATAAAGCCTTCACGGTAAGGAAGATTCAGTGTCTTGGCTAACTGAGCTGCAGCCGGACGGGAAGAATCGGGAATCGGCATGACGACATCGATGTCTTCCAAAGGAATCGCCTTTTTGATTTCTTTAGCAAGGTTTTCGCCGAGTCGCAGACGAGCCTCGTAAACGGAAATTCCGTCAAGCTGAGAGTCGGGACGAGCAAGATAAACGTATTCGAAAATACAAGGCGAATAAACCGGATGCTCAGCGCACTGTTTTTTATGCAGCTCTCTGTTCTCATCAATCCAAATCGCTTCACCCGGATGGACATCGCCCAGAATCTGGAATTCGCTGCCTTCGAGTGTGACGGATTCACTGGCGATCATGTATTCGCTCTGACCGTCTTCGCCGAGCGTCGTGCCGTAGCAAAGCGGACGAATGCCATACGGATCTCTGAAGGCCACAACACCGTGTCCGGCGATCATGCAGACGACGGCATATGAGCCTTTCACACGTTTATGAACACCGGCGACGGCCTTGAACAATGCCTCTTCATCCAGCGGATGGCCTTGAGTAGCCAGCGCAAGCTCATTGGCAAATACATTAAGAAGAACTTCGGAGTCGCTGGTCGTATTGATATGACGACGGTCCAGTTCATATAGTTCCTGGGCAAGTTCTTCGGCGTTCGTCAGATTGCCGTTGTGAGCCAGGACGATACCGAAGGGTGCATTGACGTAAAAAGGCTGCGATTCGTCCGCAGCCGTTGCATTTCCCTGAGTCGGATAACGTACCTGACCGATACCGCAGTTACCGAGCAAATCCCGCATATTGCGGGTTCTAAAAACGTCGCGCACAAGGCCCATGGCTTTGTGCATATGGAAATGACGTCCTTCAACTGTACAGATACCGGCGGCATCTTGACCGCGGTGCTGCAGCAGCAAAAGTGCATCGTACAGCCTCTGGTTAACGGGACCGGAAGCGTACAGCGCCACTATTCCGCACATTTGTATTTAACTCCGAGGATTAAAGTTTAAGTTATTTGCGTAATTCAAGCAGGCTGTCGGGAATATAAGGAGCGCACCAAGTGATGCCCTTCTCAAATGCCGGCACAAGCGCAGAATCTTTCCACCAAAGCTGCTTGGGAAAGAACTCTGTCGTTCCGCCGAGAAACACCAACAGACCGACGATAAGCAATCCGCGCAGAAAGCCGAATAAACAACCCAAAAGCCTATCCTCTGCTCCGATAGAAACAGAGGCAAGAATACTGCGCAGTATTTTACCGACTAAACCGGCCAGAAATACGCATCCGATCACAATCAAAACAATGGATACAAATGTCCTTGTCATGAGACCCATGTGGGCCTGGAACGGAAGAACAGCCGCCAAATCGGCAGAACAATAAAGGGAAACAAAAAACGCCGCCACCCAGCCTACGAGGGCAAATATTTCGCGGACCATGCCGCGGGAGGCCCCAAGGAGTGTAGAGAGCAGAATAATGACAACGAAGACCCAGTCGAGTTCTCCAAGACCCAAGGAAGAAAAATCCACACTTACCTCACTGACTGGACTTTACCTGTATTCAAACCGGCTAAGCCAAGCTTAGCGTTTGCAGCTTCTGCTTCCTTAGCCGATTTAAAAGGACCGGCTTGTACGCGGTAAATCTTGCCGCTCTTAGCCTGGATCGGAGAAAGGTAGGCAGGAACTCCGGCCTTTTTCATTTTGTCGACAATGCCTTGAGCGCGGCTTTGGTTTGAAAGCGCAATGACTTGGATAAAGTACTGACCTTTGGCAAGTTTCGGGGCGGAAGATTCTTGAGATTTTTTCTCTTCAGCCTGCTTTTTTGCCTCTGCCTGTTTTTTAGCCTCGGCTAACTTCTTCGCCTCTGCTGCTTTCTTTTCATCGGCCGCCTTCTTCGCTGCCTCTGAAGCATCGTTCTTTACTTCAGGCGTCTTCGTCGCTGTAGTACCGGAAGCATCTGGTGCGACGGCCGCTGCCGAACCCTTACCGGAATTTACGGCAGGCACGGGCGGAACCTTCGGTTCTTCTTTCGAAGCTTCGCCTTCTTCTGACGCAGGCGCCGGCGGAACCGTAATCTTTGTTACGTCAACAGAATTTTCTTTCGGAATCCGAAGCGGAATCGTGACGGCAGGAGGCGGCGCTTCCTTATCGAAAAGAATAGGAATAGCAATCGCGGCAGCCATCAATAGCATCAGTGTGCCGACAAATCGGCGGCGCGCATGAATCCATTTCTGACGGCGAAGCTCCTCTTCTTCAAGCTGCTCCTCGTTTTTTTTAGGTGCGCGTTTAAACCAACTGCGTTTTTCAGGCTGAGGTGCAGCAGTTTCAGGCTCAACATTAGAAGCTGCCTGAGAAACAGTCTCGGGGTCGAGTTTGACTTCAGTCGGAGATTCTTTTGCAGCGGGAGCCGAGGCAAAAGGATTTTCTTCAATGTGCAGCGGCATTTCTTGAGCTGTAGCCGGCGTCGGTCTTACGGTCGCAAAAGATTCCTTTTGGGCCGAAGTAACCGGTGTCTGAATCGCGGACGGATGAGTCGCAAACTCACCGTCGGAGGGCTGGCGAACACGAGTCGGAGGAACAGCAGTTTGCGAAGGATGCACCGTACCGAATTGCGGTTCGTCGGAAAACCTTATAGGGTTGGGCTCCGAAGACTGCGGGGCGCTCATCCCTGGTTCCACATGAGGCTGCGGAATTTCGGGCTCTTTCTTTTTCCAAAAAGGCATACTGCTCTTCCTTTCTTTTAGTTTCGTCCGACTCTTTCCTTTAAAAATTCAATAGCTGAGGCCACTGTTAAAAAGGAACCGAAGGTGACTATTCTATCAGTCTCCTGAGCTTCTTCGAGCGCCTGCTGAAGAGCCTCTTCTACGGTTTTGAAAGTCCGGATTTTTTCTTGAGGAACGCCCGCTTCACCCAGCATGGCGCAAAGATCCTTTGCCGTTCCGCCGCGCGGCCCATGCAAATCGGAGACATACCACTTGTCAAAACTGGAAGCCATAATCTGACAGACCTGAGCTCGGTCTTTATCGGAAAGCATGCCGAAAACGGCAGCCTGACATGTCGCCTTCGGAAGTTCGCTCAAAGTTTTGGCGAGTTCTTTGGCGGCATGAGGATTATGCCCGACGTCTAAATAGACTTCAGGCGCGTTTCTGACTTTTGAAAAGCGTCCGGTAATACGTGTGTTCTTCAAAGCGCTCTCAAAGGCTTCACGCTTAAGCGGTAATTTATCCTGCATGCATTGAAGTGCTTCAAACGCGCCCGAAGCATTGCTCAGCTGATGCTCTCCCGGCATTGTCGGTAGAGGCAAACCTTTGAGTTCGCCTCTTGAACCTAGGAAATTCCAAGTCTTACTGCCGTGTACGTGTTCAAACTTGAAGTTCTTTCCAATAATCAGGAGTTCGGCGCCGATCTTATCTGCGTACTGCTCGACCGTTATCGGAGGATTGGCATCTGCGCAAATTGCCGGCTTACCCGGACGATAGATGTGTGCTTTTTCCCAACCGATGGATTCGCGAGTCGTCCCAAGGTAAGCCGTGTGATCAATACCGATGCTTGTAATGACGGAGACAGAAGGCTCAACTGTGTTAACGGCGTCCAAGCGGCCGCCCAGACCGATCTCTAAAACAACGGCATCAAGATTCTTTTCTGCGAACAACAGAAGAATTCCAAGCAGCGTGTATTCGAAATATGACAGCGTCATGTCTTCGCGGGCTGCCTCAACTTTTTCGAATTGACGAATCAGCTCTTCGTCCTTAGCATCTTCTCCGTTGATTCGAACTCTTTCGTTGAAGTGAATCAAGTGCGGAGAAGTATGGACTCCCACTGAATAGCCGCCGGCTAACAGTGCCGATTCAATAAAAGCGCAGGTAGAACCTTTTCCGTTGGTGCCTCCGACCGTAAACACGGGGCATTTAAAGCGGATGTCCAGACGCTTGAGCATGGTTTCCATGCGGTCAAGACCTAAATCAATGGTTTGTGCGTGCAGCCCTTCAATGTGATGAAGCCACGCATCCAAAGTTTCGAATTTCATTGCGGATATATTAAAAAGACCGCCGAGGCGGTCTGGAGAATGCTACTCAATCGCGTCCAAAGACTCTTTTTGGAAGAGTGCAATGAGCTTTGCGATTTCCATCTTTAAGTTCTTACGATCGACGATCATGTCGATGGCGCCTTTCTGAAGCAGGAATTCGGATCGCTGGAATCCTTCCGGAAGCTGTTCGCGAACAGTCTGCTCAATCACGCGAGGGCCGGCAAAACCGATCAAAGCCTTAGGTTCGGCCATGACGACGTCGCCCATGAAAGCAAAGCTTGCAGACACGCCGCCCATCGTCGGATCGGTTAAGACAGAAATGAACGGAAGTTTGTGTTCTGCCAACTTAGCGATCACGCCGGTGGTCTTTGCCATCTGCATCAGAGAGAAAAGTCCCTCCTGCATACGAGCCCCGCCCGAAGCGGTAAAACAAACAAACGCAGCCTGATTATCGATAGCAGCCTGAACAGCGCGGGCAAAACGCTCTCCGACCACGGAACCCATAGAACCGGCCATAAAGCCGAATTCAAAAACGGCAACGACAGCCGGCATAGCGTGGATGGTTCCGGATTGTACGACTAATGCATCGGTTTCCCCGCTGGAAGACTGAGCCTGCTTGACGCGGTCAGGATATTTTTTACTGTCCACAAACCCGAGAGGATCCACAGGGCGGATTTCAGCACCGATTTCCTGTCGGTTTTCAGGATCGAGAATCATATCCAGACGCTGACGTGCGCTCACGCGCATGTGATGGTTGCATTTCGGACATACGTTAAGGTTGTCACGAAGCTCCTGGGCATAAAGCGTCGTTCCGCAGTTGGTGCACTTTGTCCATACGCCTGCGGGAATGTCTTTTTTGGCAGTTTCGCCGTTACTCCGACTAATTTTCGGGAGCACTTTATCGAGCCAACTCATGGTGCAATTAATTTCTTTTTACTGAATCCGTTGATTCTAATCGAATCCGAACGCTCTGCTTGAACTCAAGCTCGTTGAGATCGTTAACAAAAATTTGTCAGCCTGGAAAAGGCGACGCACCGTGCTGGGGCAAATCAAAGATTTCCGGATAACCCACACCGGTCAAATAAAGTCCGGTCGGATAGAAAGTCGGCGCAGCGGCTTGGCGGCTCTTTGCTTCCAAGACTTCTCCCATCCAGTCCACGCTTCTTGCACCCGTGCCGACATAAACCAAACAGCCGACAATATTGCGAACCATGTGGTAAAGGAAGGCATTTGCCTTAACGCGGATCTTGACAAACCGTCCGAGACGGGATACATGAAGATATTCGATATTTTTTACCGGCGTCTTACTCTGGCAGCCCGCGGCTCGGAAACTTGAAAAGTCATGCTCACCGACTAAAAACTGTCCTGCAGCTTCCATGTTTTTTTCATTGAGCGGGCGGAAGACCCAGCCGGTTCTGCCGGCAAGGATCGGCGAACGCACCGGTTCGTTGACAATCCAGTATTCATAGGTCCGGCTGCATGCCGAGAAGCGAGCATGAAATTCATCCGGGACAACCTTTGCCCACCGAACCGCACACTCTGTCGGAAGATAGGAGTTTAGGCCTCGAACCCAGGAAATTTCCTTGCGGTCGGCCTCCGTGTCAAGATGGATCACTTGACCGGTTGCATGAACATTGGCGTCTGTGCGTCCGGCACAGACGGCTTTAACTTTTTCACCCGTAAACTGAACAACAGCCGCTTCGAGATAATCCTGGACTGTTTGTCCGGAAGGCTGGGTTTGCCAGCCCTCGAAAGAACGGCCGTCGTACTCGAGTCCTAATGCGACTCTCATCGGCAATTAGGCTTTGAAGTCAACGAGAATACGCAGCATGCGGCGCAGCGGCTCGGCAGCACCCCACAGGAGCTGGTCGCCGACTGTGAAGGCTGTGACGTATTCCGGACCGAAGTTCAGCTTATGAATACGGCCGATAGGAACAGACAGCGTGCCGGAAACCTTAGCCGGCGTCAGTTCGTGAATAGACTCTTCTTTACGGTTCGGAATGACTTTAACCCACTGATTGGCTTCGGCAAGAAGTCTTTCGATTTCTTCGCAGGAAACATCTTTCTTCAGTTTGATCGTCAAAGCCTGAGAGTGGCAGCGCATGGATCCGACACGAACGCATAAACCGTCAACCGGCATGCATCCGGGCTCTCCGATAGCGGGTTTGCCCAAAATCTTGTTAGCTTCAGCACCGCCCTTCCATTCTTCGCGGCTCTGTCCGTGTTCGACTTCTTTGTCGATCCAGGGAATCAGGCTGCCGGCAAGAGGCACACCGAAAGCTTTGTCCGGGAAGTCAGTAGAACGAAGTTCTTCGGTAACTTTGCGGTCGATTGCCAGAATGGCAGAGCGAGGATCCTTCAAATCTTCGGCAACAACGCCGTAGAGAGCACCCATCTGTTCAAGCAGTTCGCGCATGTTGGGGGCGCCGGCGCCGGAAGCAGCTTGGTAGGTCATGGAAGAGATCCATTCGACCAAGTCAGCGCGGATCAGGCCGTCCAAGGCCATCAGCATCAAGCTGACTGTGCAGTTGCCGCCGATATAGTTCTTAACGCCTTCACGCAAGCCCTTCTGAATGACGTCCATGTTCACAGGGTCGAGAACAATGATGGCGTCCTTTTCCATACGCAGCGTGGAAGCAGCGTCAATCCAGTAGCCGTTCCAGCCTTTGTCGCGAAGCGGTTTGAAGTGGGCTTTTGTCCAGTCACCCCCCTGGCAGGAAATGACGACATCGCAAGCAGCCAATGCGTCCAGATCATCGGCATCCTTCAGAATAGGATCGGAATTAGGAACTTCCGGTGCTTTGCCGCCGGCGTTACTGGTAGAGAAGAATGTGGTGCTGACAAACTTAAAGTCGTCTTCCTGCTTCATTCTGTCCATCAACACGGAGCCGACCATTCCTCGCCAGCCAACCATACCTAATTTCAACATTTGTGTTTCTCCTATTGAGTAGTGCTTCACTTTGCTTTAGAGCGCGGCGACAACCGCATCCCCCATTTCAGAACAGCTGACCAGCTTGCAGCCTTCGCTGCGGATGTCTCCGGTGCGGTAGCCCTGAGCCAGAACTTTCTTGACCGCATTTTCGATACGGACTGCTGCTTCCTCCATTCCTAAAGAATAACGAAGCATCATGGCCGCTGACAAAATCTGAGCTAGAGGATTTGCAATGTTCTTTCCGGCAATGTCGGGAGCAGAACCGTGAGACGGTTCAAAGAGGCCCTGGCCCTTCTCATTCAGCGCGGCAGAAGCCAGCATACCGATAGAGCCCGTGAGCATGGCGGCTTCATCGGAAAGGATGTCGCCGAAAAGATTGCCTGTGACCATCACGTCGATCTTCTTCGGAGCCTTAACCAGCTGCATGGCTGCGTTGTCGACATACATATGTTCAAGGGTGACTTCCGGATATTCTTTGCTGACCTTGATCATCGTGTCGCGCCAAACCTGAGAAGTTTCCAGCACATTGGCTTTATCCACGCTGACAAGGTGTTTGCTGCGGCCCATAGCGGCTTTAAAGGCAACGTGGGCAATTCTTTCCACTTCGGGAACGGCGTAGCGCATTGTGTCAAAGCCTTCTTCGGCACCGGCAAAAGCGCCGTCAGGACTAATGCGTTTGCCTCTGGGCTGACCAAAGTAAACGTCACCGGTCAGTTCTCGAACCAGAAGAAGATCCAGGCCGGAGACAAGTTCAGGCTTCAGAGAGGAAGCTGCAGTCAGTTCCGGATAGCAAATGGCCGGGCGAAGATTCACGAAAAGTCCTAAGGCTTTTCTTAAGCCGAGAATAGCCTGTTCGGGACGGAGATGACGGGGCAGGCTGTCATACTTAAAGTCGCCTACGGCACCGAAAAGAACGGCATCGCTCTTTTTAGCAAGTTCAACAACCTCGGCAGGAAGCGGATGACCGAAAGCGGCATAAGCGACGCCGCCGACTAAGGCTTCTTCAAATTCCAGAGGGAGCTTCAGCGCGGTTAAAACTTTGAGGGCCTGAGCCATGATCTCGGGACCGATGCCGTCACCGGCAAGTACTGCAATTTTTTTCATGTTCATTTTTCTCTAGGGATTGGATTAATAAATTGTTTTAGCGAGCCAGGGTTTCTGATTCAGGCGCTGCTGCTCGAAAGCCTTGATTTCATCGGCGTGCTGAAGCGTGATACCGATATCGTCCAAGCCGTTCAGCAGACAATAGCGGCGGAATTCAGGAACCTCAAATTCATGACGTTTACCATTGGGTTCAATCACAACGCGGTTGACGAGGTCGACGGAGAGCTGATAGCCGTTATGTGCTTTGATCTCATCAAACAGATAATCCACAACAAACTCCGGCAGGCTGATCGGGAGCAAGCCGTTCTTAAATGCATTGTTGTAGAAAATATCGGCAAAGCTCGGAGCAATGACCACTCTGAAGCCGTATTGCGTCAGAGCCCAAGCCGCGTGTTCTCGAGAAGATCCGCAGCCGAAATTTTTGCGGGCCAACAGAATGGTTGAACCTTGATAGCGAGGCTGGTTCAAAACGAAATCCGGGTTGATCTTGCGAGTGGCCGGATCCATTCCCGGTTCGCCTTTATCCAGATAACGCCATTCGTCAAAAAGGTTCGGGCCGTAACCGGTGCGGTAAATTGACTTTAAAAACTGTTTCGGAATGATGGCATCGGTGTCAACGTTAGAGCGGTCTAAGGGAGCGACAATGCCTTGAAGAACTGTAAATTTTTCCATCTCTGCCTCTCTTAGAAAAGTTTGCGTACATCAACAAAATGACCTTCAATAGCTGCGGCGGCAGCCATGGCCGGAGAACAAAGGTGTGTGCGGCTCTTATTGCCTTGGCGGCCTTCAAAGTTGCGATTGCTGGTAGAAGCACAGCGGTCGCCCGGCTCGAGGCGGTCAGCGTTCATTGCCAGACACATTGAGCAGCCTGGACGGCGCCACTGGAATCCGGCTTCAATAAAAATCTTATCCAGACCTTCTTCTTCGGCCTGCTCTCTGACGAGTCCGGATCCCGGAACCACCAGGGCCTGTTTAACCGTAGGAGCCACTTTCTTACCGAGTTTGCGCACCACATAGGCAGCGGCTCGAAGGTCTTCAATACGGCCGTTCGTGCAGGAACCGATAAAGACGTTGTTCGGAGCGATCGAGGTAATCGGTGTGCCGGGCTTCAAATCCATGTATTGATAAGCGCGTTCCCAGCCCTCGCGTTTGACGGGATCTTTCTGATCTTCGGGAATCGGTGTGCAGCCGGTGATCGGCGCAACCATCTCGGGAGAAGTTCCCCATGTGACCATCGGAACGACGTCTTCTGCCTGGATATTGACTTCGATATCAAATTTAGCGCCTTCGTCCGAATGAAGTGTCTTCCAGTATTCAATAGCCTGATCCAAAAGCTCGCCTTCCGGAGCCAGCGGGCGACCCTTCATGTATTCAATTGTTTTATCGTCGCAGGCGACTAAACCACAGCGTGCACCGGCCTCAATAGCCATATTGCAAAGCGTCATGCGGCCTTCCATAGAGAGCGCACGAATTGCGGCTCCGTCAAACTCAATAGCGCAGCCTGTTCCGCCGGCCGTTCCAATCTTGCCGATGATGTAGAGCGCAAGGTCTTTAGCAAACACGCCGGGCTGGAGGTTACCCTCCACATGCACGCGCATGTTCTTCATTTTCTTTGTGAGCAGCGTCTGCGTGGCCATCACGTGCTCGACTTCGCTCGTGCCGATACCGAAGGCAATTGCTGCGCAAGCGCCATGGGTGCTCGTGTGCGAGTCACCGCAAACGACAGTCATGCCGGGAAGCGTTGCGCCCTCTTCCGGTCCCATAACGTGGATGACACCCTGTCCGCGGGACAAGAACGGAAAAAACGCCGCACATCCGTTTTGACGAATGTTTTCATCCAATGTCGTGACCTGCAGCTTGGAGATCGGATCGGTAATACCCTCCATTCCGGCTTCCCAGCCCGTTGTCGGAGTGTTGTGATCAGCCGTCGCCACAATGGAGCTCTTGCGCCACAAAGGACGATTGTTCATGCGCAGTCCTTCGAAAGCCTGCGCACTGGTCACTTCGTGGACCAGATGACGGTCGATGTAAAGGGTTGCTGTGCCGTCTTCTTCCATTCGGACGACATGCTCGTCAAAGATTTTGTCGTAGAGTGTTTTAGGGGATTCCGGTGTTCTCATTTCTTACTGGTATCTCTAAATTTTTGAAGTAATTCTTTGAGTATGCCACCGAAAAGCACGGTGAATAAAAATCTGTAAGATTTTCTGACTGTCTTCGGTCAGCAATTTCACCAAGGCGCTAACCAATTCCGATATTTTTAATTTTTTTGCGATTTTTTTCTCCCCTTTCTGCGGATTGTCAATATGAACAATTAGAATGATGGCTGAGTGTTTTTCCCGCAGTGATTTTTCCCCATTGCGGAATATAAAAGTCCTACTCGGTTTCTTCTTTGAGCCTGCTTGAAATCAATTCGGCTGTAACGATGGATGCGGCCTCAGCTTACTTGCGATCTCAGCGAAAGCAAACCTAGTATGTCTTGAGCGCTCTATTTTCTAATCGCTTAATTTCAATATCAAATGGACTGGTTCGCCTCAATCGTTTCTTCTTTAAATAACGTCCTTTGGTCATACGTGCTGATCGGACTTCTGATCTGCGTCGGCCTATGGTTCACGTTCTGCACTCGTTTTGTCCAGATCACCAATGTGAGAGAAATGTTCCGCTGTGTGTTGGAAGGCTCCCGCACTCCGAGACCCGAAGGACACATTTCTCCGTTCCAGGCTTTCTGTATTTCTACAGCCTCCCGAGTCGGTGTCGGCAACATTGCCGGTATTGCTATTGCCGTAGTTACGGGCGGCCCCGGCGCGATCTTCTGGATGTGGGTCATCGCCACACTGGGTGCTGCCAGCGGATTTATTGAGTCCACTCTGGCCCAGATTTATAAAGTTAAGAAACCCGGAGGCGGTTTCATGGGCGGACCAGCTTATTACATTAAGAATGCGCTCGGCTCGCCCTTCTGGGCCGGTGTGTTTGCCGTTTTGATTTCGGTCACCTACGCCCTCATTTTTAACTCCGTTCAGGCCAACACGATTTCTCTGTCCATTGAAACGACGACCGGACTAAAACCCGCTTATACAGGCCTGATTCTTGCCGTCCTTACCGGCTTAGTGATTTTCGGCGGTATGACACGTATCGCAAAAGTTGCCAGCTTCATGGTTCCGTTCATGGCCGGCGCCTACCTGCTGCTAGCTTTTGTCGTGACCTGCATGAACATCACCGAAGTGCCCCGCGTTCTGCTCATGATCGTGACCAAAGCCTTCAGCTTTGATTCCATTACCGGTGCTGCAATCGGCCTCGCCCTGATGACCGGTATCAAACGCGGCCTCTTCTCCAACGAAGCCGGCATGGGCGCGGTACCGAATGCTGCCGCAGCAGCCGATGCCTCGCATCCTGTTAAGCAAGGCCTTATTCAGGCGATGGGCGTTTATTTCGACACGCTGTTTGTCTGCACAGCCTCTGCAATGCTGGTTCTGCTCTCTCCGGAATGGATGATGGGTTCCAAGCTCACCGGGATCGCGCTCGTACAGAAATCCGTCGCCGGTCAGCTCGGCGAGTGGACAAACTTCTTTATGACCGTCATCGTGCTGTTCTTTGCTTTCAGCTCCATCATCGGCAACTACTTCTACGGCGAAATGAACATGCCCTTCATTTCCAAGAGCAAGTACGCTATGCCGATTTTCCGTGTTTTTGTCGTTGTGATGGTCTTTGTCGGCTCGATCGCTTCTCTTTCACTCGTCTGGGACATGGCCGACCTGTTCATGGCCTTGATGGCCATCGTGAACTTGGTCGCCATCTTCATGCTCGGCAAATACGCTATTGCCGCTTTACGCGATTACAACGCTCAGAAGCGCAGAGGCATTCTGGATCCGGTTTTTGATCCGAGAATCCTTCCGGACAAGAAAGGAGTTCAGTGCTGGCCACGCGACGAAGATCGCCGTAGAAAAGCTAACTAATATTGAAATCGGGACCGCTTAGGTCCCGTTTCCATTTCTAGATTCTCAAATTCTTCCGCATTGGCCTCTCTGTGCCATGACTTGATCGATCAATACCAAAGCAGTGAGAGCTTCAAGAATCGGTGTTGCACGAATACCCACGCACGGGTCATGTCTGCCTTTTGTTGAGACGATTGTGTCGTTGCCGTCGACGGTCAGCGTCGGCATTTCCTGACGAATCGAAGGCGTCGGTTTTATCGCTACTCGAGCGGTGATCGGTGCTCCTGTGGAAATCCCGCCTAAGATGCCGCCGGCATGATTGCTCGCAAACCCATCTTTGTACTGCGTACCCATATGATCTGCGTTCAAACTTCCTCGACTGCCGACAACTTCAAAACCGTCTCCGATCTCGACTCCTTTTACGGCATTAAGGCCCATAAAGGCATAAGCCAAACAGGCATCCAGTCGACGGTAGATCGGCTCTCCGAGTCCCGGAGGAACGCCTAAAGCTTCAACATAGATTTCGCTTCCGGCTGAATCTCCGGCGCGGCGCAAATCATCCATGAAGGCTTCTAACTCCGGAACTTTCTCAGGATCAGCCGTAAAAAAGGGATTGTTGTCGACAGCCGACCAATCCTTTACTTCCAAAGGAGTCCCGCCTAAATTTATTAGACAGGCACGAATCCGGATGTTCAAATTCTCTTCAAGCCATTTTTTTGCGATGGCTCCCGCTGCAACTGTCGGAGCAGTTAAACGGGCCGAGCTTCTGCCGCCTCCGCGGGGATCTCGGATCCCGAATTTTTTGTAATAGGTGTAGTCAGCGTGCGCCGGTCGGAACAAATTTTCGATTGCCGAGTAGTCCTTGCTTCTCTGATCCTCATTTCGAATCAGAAGCGCAATCGGCGTTCCGGTAGTTTTACCTTGGTAAACCCCTGAGAGAATTTCGACCGTGTCACTTTCTTTGCGCTGTGTGACATGTCGTGAGGTTCCGGGGCGTCTCCTGTCGAGCTCTTTTTGAATGTCTTCCTGACTTAATTCCATGCCCGGAGGACATCCGTCGATCACACACCCGATGGCAGGACCGTGAGACTCGCCAAAATTAATCACAGAAAAGTATTCGCCTATACGTGAACCCGGCATTGAAATTCCCTCGAAGTTATGCTCCTTTTTGGGAGCTGAACGTAAAAAATTGTATCTCAAACACGTAGAATTTCTGATGTCAATTGATGAGTAATTCGTATGGAAAAGCTTTTTGTCAATATTCGCAAAGCTGAAGCGGCCGACATCAGCGGGATCGCCAGTATTTACGAACAGGCCGTTCTGCTTGGTACCGCCAGCTTTGAAGTCACGCCTCCTTCTGAAGAGGAAATGCTCTCTCGCATGCAGGCAATTGAAGCCGGGCACTATCCGTATTTAGTCGCTGAGCTGGAACATCAAATCCTGGGATTTGCTTACGCCGGTCAGTACCGCCCGAGAAAGGCTTATCGTTACACAGTGGAAGACTCAATTTATGTTCATCCGGAATGCCGCGGATTAGGCGTAGGCACGCAGCTTCTGACTTCGCTCATTGCTGAGTGCGACCTCAGGGGCTTCCGGGAAATGATCGCCGTGATCGGTGACTCAGAAAACACTGCTTCCATCAAGCTACACGAACATTGCGGATTCCGTCATGTCGGCGTCTTCAAAAACGTCGGTTATAAATTCGATCGGTGGCTGGATTCTGTCCTAATGCAAAGAACGCTCGCCGGCGGCGATACAATGAACTGTTGATCTCAGAATAATTGGAGAGGCGCAAATAAATGAGTGAAGAACAATTGGAATACGACCCCGAGTGGACGCTTGCAACACTGAATGACGCTAAAGAAGCTTTGGAAGATCTGATCGCTCAGGTCGAAGACAGTCCCGAAGAAGTCAAAGAGATCTTGGAAGAAAACATTGCCAACGTCTACGCAAAACTGAACTATGCGTTCAACAGCGCCAAAGACGGTCCCGATGCATTGCTGTCCATGCCCGACGATGAACTCGTCGCCTTCCCGTCCGTCTTGCCTTTGAAACACAAAGTCGAATTCGAAGAAGAAGACGAAGAAAAACCTGAAGAAGTTCAGTAACTAAAAAACATAACGGCTTGCCCAATCAACTGAGCAGGCCGTTTTCATTTACGGCCCATCCGCGGATCAATCGACTTCGCTGGCTTTCAGGTCAGATAAACGATAGCCGCAAACGGCCAGTATTCCGATATAAAGTACGGCCGCCCCCATAACAACACCGAGCACGAGGCCCAATTTAACCGCCCAGGGATACGCCATCTGCGTCCAGTCACAATAGTGCTGAATAACTAACAGATAAGCCGTTAAAAGAACACTGCCGACAATCACCGTAAGGAAAAGTTTTTTCCAGCCGGAAAGGGGTGTAAAGACGCCGCGGCGACGCAGGATAATCAATAAACAGCAGGCATTAAAGCAGGCGCCGAGCCCCACGGACAACGCCAAACCCGCATGAGAAAACAGCGGAACATTCACCAAGTTGAAGATCTGCGTCACGATTAAAGCAGCGCAGGCAACCTTAACGGGTGTTTTAATGTCCTTCTGAGCATAGAAGCCAGGCGCCAGGATCTTAATTCCGATCAGACCGATCAATCCGATGGAGTAACCCGTCACGGCTGTCGCAGTCTGATAAACGTCGTTCACATTAAAACGGCTGCTTTGGAACAACACAGAGACAAGCCCTTCCCCGAGAAGCGCTAGGCCAATGGCCGCAGGGACGGCAAAAGCCACCACGAGTTTGAGACCCCAATCAAGCAGTGCGTTATAGCGATCCGTCATGCCCTTGGCGAAAGCCGCTGACAAGCTCGGCAAAAGAACCGTACCCAGCGCAACGCCGAGCAGCGCTGTCGGGAATTCCATCAGACGGTCGGCATAGGCCAGCCAGGTCACCGAGCCTTCGGCAAGAAAAGAAGCGATGTTCGTGTTAATCAAGATCGAGATCTGCGCGACACCTACGGCAAAGAGTGCCGGCACCATAAGCTTCAATACCCGTCTGACCGACGGGTCTTTCATGGCTTTAAACGGATTTACAAATCTCGGCAGCAAGTGGAGCTTGGCGAGCTGCGGAATCTGCACTGCCAGCTGTAGGAAACCGCCGGCCATCACGCCGACCGCTAAAGCGTAAATCGGCTGATCAAACAACGGCGCCACAAACAATGTCGCGGTGATCAAAGAAAGATTGAGAAGAATCGGAACGGCCGCAGGAATCGCAAAATGCTTCCAGGTGTTGAGTACGGAAGAACTCAACGCCACCAAGGACATAAAGAATATGTAAGGAAACATATAGCGGGTCAGGCGCGTTGCCGTATCAAACGTCGCCGGCTCCTCTGCCAGACCTGAAGCAATCACGAATACAAGAATCGGGGCAGCTACGACACCCAAAATGCTAACGCACAGAACAATGAAACCAAGCAGAGAGGCAACTTTATCAATAAAAGACTTTGTTTCTTCTGCCGAACGATTGCTCTTCACATCTGCCAGCATCGGCACAAAGGCCTGCTGGAAAGCTCCTTCGGCAAAAAGCCTTCTCAAAAGATTCGGTAATCGAAATGCAACGTAATACGCGTCGGTGTCACCGCTGACACCAAACACACGGGCAATCAAAATATCCCGGATCAAACCTGTGATTCGGGACAAAAGCGTCATTGCCGAAATAACGGCTGCATTACGGAAAATACTCACTGCGATCTCGAAAAGAAAAAAGCCTGAAATCAACAGGATTCAGGTCAGTCAAAATTCTATCAGCCGAGCGGCAGGACGGCATAAGTTTGCGGTTGAAAACAAAAGAGATTTTCCGTATAATTCTGCACTTTCGTGGGATTCGGTCCGAGGATCGAATTACCTTATTTGTTTAACCAAACCGGCCGAGCCCGTAGTATTGCTAGTGGCGACCGGTAAAGTAAGAAAACTCGCCACTCGCATAGGCAAGGAAAGAAACAATGGCAAATTCTAAGCAAGCTCGCAAGCGCGCTATTCAGGCAGTTGCTCGCAACAAGCACCTCTCTGCACAGCGTTCTCGCTATCGCACAGCTATCAAAAACGTTCGCAAGGCTATTCTCGCCGGCGACAAAGCTGCTGCTCAGACTCTCTACGTCACAGCTCAGTCTGTGATCGACTCTATGGCTGACAAAGGTGTTCTTCATAAGAACGCCGCTGCTCGTCATAAGAGCCGCCTGGTTGTTGCTATCAAGGCAATGGCCTAATCAATCTTTTCTGTCTGCTTCGCTTTGAAGCAGAGCAAAGATTCCAAAAGCTCGGGAAAAATCCCCGGGCTTTTTTGTTATATAAGATTGCAAAAAACCATCGGTAAAAACATCAACTGTCTGATCATTTTTGATAGCAGTCTTTAATTTTTTGTTCGAGTTTTAATCTATTTTACCTAGGTATTTTCACTTAGCACTCTTTCATATTTTATTCGCTTGAATTCTCTAAAACGTCCTGATACTCTTGAGATATTCCTTTGTTGAGAATCTCTCTCAAATTTGATAATCTTGGGTTTTTACCAATTCTTTCTTTCAGTATCCCCTATTAGCGCGGTAGCTATCTTTTTTTCATTGTTGAAAATAGTTTTTAAGTCGTCGATAGCAATCATCAAATCCGACGCAACAGTCTACCCCAAGAGGAGAATTCAACAATGGACAAGACACAAGGATTGAAAGTTACCCGTCGATCCATCCTCAAAACGATCCCGGCCCTCTCCGCCATCAGTGCGGGAAGCAGCTTCTTCACAAAAGCAGCATGCGCACAAGAGCCGCTTGAAGACGGATACACGATCTGCGACAACTGCAACCAAATGCCGATGTGCGGTATTCATTTCCAGAGACAGGGCAATGTCGTTGTTTCTGTCGGAAACTGGAAAGAGCACAGCGGCAAGCTGTTGTGCAATAAAGCCTTGGCAACTCTGCAGCGACTCTACAACCCCAATCGCCTGCTTTATCCGATGAAGCGCACCAATCCGAAAGGAAGTGCCGATCCCGGATTCGTTCGTATTTCTTGGCAGGAAGCGCTGGCAACGATTGCCGCCAATATGAAGAAGATTCGCGATCAATACGGCGCAGAAAAACTCTTTATCTTCTGCGGTGACCCGAAAGAACCCCGTCCTGCCGCAATGCGTCTGGCACGCTATTTCGGTACTTATCACTACGGTACCGAATCTTCTGTCGCCTGCCGTAAAGGCTCCCTGCTTGCCGAACAGCTCGTTTTCGGCTGCGAATACGCCGGCGGCGGATGCGGCCCGAAGACAAAATCTTTCATGGTCATGGCTACCAACGGTGCGTGGTCTAAGCCGCACGGCTGGTGGAACATGATCAGTGCCGCTAAGCAGCGCGGTGTCAACATCATTGTGATTGACGCACGTCGCACAAAGGTTGCCGAACTCGCAACGATCCATCTCCAGCCCAAACAAGGCACTGACGCGGCCTTGGGCGCCGGTATCTGCCGCGTCCTCTTCGAAGAAGGTTTGTACAACAAGCCCTTCTGCGACAAGTGGGTTTACGGCGTTGAAGAGTACAGAAATTACTGCAAAGACTTCACACCCGAAAAGACCGAAGCCATTACCGGCGTTCCTGCCGACCTTATCGTTAAGGCCGCTCGTATGTACGCCGAAGGCCCCGGCAGCTTCGCCCTGACTTCTCAGTCTCTTTCTCACTCCAGAAACGGCGTCAACAGCGCACGCGCTCTGCTGAACATCCCAGCAATCCTGGGTTACGTCGATATCCCCGGAGGTGCTCTCTTCGGTGTCGGTCCTAAAGGCTACATCGTCCACGACAACGGCCTCACGGAAGACTTCGTTGACTACAACTGGTTCAAGGCCCATAAGAAAGACCGTCTGGACAAAGACTTCGTACCTGTATGGAATCACACTCAGGTTCAGTTCAACCCGAATCAGCTGCCCGAACACGTCAAAAACGGCAAACTTCGCGGTATGGTTGCCTTCGGCTTTAACGTCATGATTTGGCCGCAGCCTCAGGTTTATGCAGAAGCCATCAAGAATATGGACTTCTCCTGCGCTACGGACTATTTCTATCGCGACGAAACACACCACGACATGGATATCATCCTACCTGCGGCGATGAACTATGAACGTTATGCTCCGTTCGGTACACATGCCGGCAACAAGGTTTCCGTCAGAACCCCGGTTAAGCCCATGGGCGAAGCCAAGGAAGACTGGTGGATCGCACTTCAGCTCGGCTGCTTGGTCGATGATCCGAAACACTTCTTCGACGGCGATCCTGTCAAAGCCTGCGACTCCATCCTGAAAGAATGGGGGACGACATACGCAGACGCTCAGAAGAATCTGCCAAACATGACTCAGGTCCAGGGTGCAAAACAGCAGCCGCTCAAATATGAAAAAGGTCTGCTCCGTCACGACGGTCAGCCTGGCTTCGATACTCCGTCCGGCAAAATCGAGCTGTCTTCCAACATCACTAAGATGCACAACCTCGGCACGATTCCTATTTATGTCGAGCCGTATCAGCCGACAGCAGAATATCCGATCAAACTGATCAACGGTACTCGTGCGCCTTACATCACGCACTCCAAGACCCGCAGCGATTCTCCGTATCTGCTTGAAATCGAGCCGATGTCCACCGTTGACATCAACCCGGAAGATGCGAAAGCCCGCGGCATCAACGAAGGTGACAAAGTATTGATCAAGAACCAGTACGGTCAGGCCAGAGCTCGTGCTCGTGTCTCCATCATCGTTCCGCCGGGAACCTGCGGTATGCAATACGGCTGGAGAGGAGACCAGAACACCCAGGTTTTGATCCCGCGTGAATGGGACAAACTCTCGGGCTATGCACCCTACTTTGAAACAACCGTTCAAATCACGAAGGAGGCCTAAACGATGAGCCAGTTCGGAATAATCGTCAATGTCGATAAATGCATCGGCTGCCAGGCATGCTTCGTTGCCTGCAAAGAAGAAAATAAAGTTGCTCCCGGAATTCAGTGGAATCAGATCCATCGTGCAGAAAACCTGCAGGACCGCATCATCAACTATTTCCGCGTGAGCTGCCAGCACTGCGACAATCCGTCCTGCTTGCCGGTCTGCCCTGCTAAGGCTATCTACAAAGGCCCGCACGGTGAAGTGCTTGTAGACCAGTCTAAGTGCATCGGCTGCGGCGCCTGCGCCATGGCTTGCCCGTACGGTGCTCCGAAGTTCAACAGAAGCGGCAAGACATCTTATTGGGATGTTCCGGCTTTAGCCGCCGCTCCGCTTCAACCCCATCAGCAGCGCACTCCCGGCAAAGCCGAAAGATGCACACTTTGCGTACAGCGTACCTCCAACGGTCAAGTTCCCAAGTGCGTCGAAGCCTGCGCTGTTAAGGCTCTGACTTTCGTTGACTACGACAATCTGACACCTGAACAGAAAGCACTGGTCGACAAGTCTGTTGCTTTGAACGAAGCCGCCGGCACCAAACCGAAAGTTCGTTACATTGCAAGCCATATGGACATTGCAGGACGTCAGGAAAAGATGTACTAAAAACTGATTTTCTCTGAGATAAATAAATCGGGCCGGGGCTTTCTGTCTCGGTCCGATTTTTTCTTCCGTAGTTTCGGCAATATTCGAAAAAGCCTTGAGCTACTGCGAGCTCTCGGTCATATAATTGAAAAATTAACTTTCTTTAACACAAATTATCAATAAAGGATCCTCAGGCATGTCTCATCTGATGAATAACTACGGTCGCCTTCCTGTTTCTTTCGATCATGGTCAGGGTGTTTGGCTTTGGGATAAAGAAGGCCATAAGTACTTGGATGCTTTGGCAGGCATCGCCGTAAACTCCGTCGGTCATGCTCATCCGAGATTAGTCCGTGCCATTGCCGATCAGGCTTCTAAACTCATCCACTGCTCTAACTACTTCAACATCGACCTTCAGGAACAAGTCGCAGAGAAATTAGTCGAACACTCCGGCCTTGAAGCCGTTTTCTTCTGCAACAGCGGCTTGGAAGCCAATGAATGTGCGATCAAGATTGCTCGTAAATTCGGTCATGCCAAAGGCATCGAAGTTCCCAACATTATTGTTTTAAAACACGCTTTCCACGGTCGCTCTATCGCCACCCTCTCGGCTACCGGCAATCCCTCCGTCAGAGAAGATTTCTCGCCCTATACCGAAGGCTTTATTTTTGTCGATGAGTCTGATCTGGACGGAATCCGCAAGATTGTTGAAGAGAATAAGAACGTTGTTGCTATCTTCTTTGAACCGATTCTCGGCGAAGGCGGCGTCGTTCCTGTCGATCTCTCTGTTATCAAAGGTATTCGTGAAATCTGCGACGAACACGATTTGCTGATGATGTGTGACGAAGTCCAGTGCGGCATGGGCCGTTCCGGTAAGTGGTTCGCTCATCAGTGGGCAGAAATTAAACCGGACGTCATCACCATGGCTAAAGGTTTGGCTGGCGGCGTTCCTGTCGGCGCTGTCGTCGTGAGCAAAAAGGCGAACATCTTTAAACCCGGCAATCACGGCTCGACTTTCGGCGGCAACCCTCTGGCGATGCGAGCTGCCCTTGAAACGCTCTCCATCATCGAAGATGAAAAGCTTGTTGAAAACGCCCTTGAAGTCGGTAAGAAACTTAAGAAAGCACTTTCTAAATCTCTTAACGGTTTCCCGGGCGTGCGAGGTATTCGCGGTAAAGGCTTGATGCTTGGCATCGTGCTCGACCGTGATGCCCACGATATTCTCGAACTCGGTTTGAAGGCCGGTCTAACTTTCAGCGTTACTGCAGGAAACGTTATCCGTCTCGTTCCGGCTTTGACAATCACTAAAGCCGAGGCTGATGAACTCGTTAAGAGAATCACTCCTGTGATCAGATCCTTCCTTGCACAGCCGAAGATCTAAGGTGATTCATGCACAAGAATTTTCTGTGCCTTAAAGATTGCTCGGCGGATGAATTAAATTACCTTCTCCGCCGCGCCATCAAGCTCAAGTCCCGAGTCAAGGCCGGTGAGGTTTATCGACCTTTTGAAGGTAAAGTGCTTGCCATGCTCTTTGAAAAAGCAAGCACTCGAACCCGCGTCTCTTTTGAGGCGGGTATGGCTCAGCTCGGAGGAACTTCGATTTACCTTAACACGGCCGAAACCCAGCTCAAAAATGAAGAGTCCATTGAGGATACAGCCCGGGCCGTATCCCGCATGGTTGACCTCGTCATGATTCGAACAGGGCTTCACAGCCGTCTTGAGGCCTTTGCCAAAGAGTCGGATGTGCCCGTTATCAACGGCCTGACCAACGACAGTCATCCCTGCCAGGTAATGGGCGACATTATGACTTTCATTGAAAAAAGAGGTTCAATTGAAGGTGCGGTCGTCACTTGGATCGGGGATGCCAATAACGTGCTCTATTCGTGGTTAAACGCCGCATCCATTCTTGGATTCAAAGTTCACATCTCCGCTCCTCCGGGCTACTCGATCAATCCGAAGCAAGTTCCGAATAACGATGACTGTTATGACTTCTTCCTTTCTCCAGAAGAAGCGGCTGAGGGCGCCGATTTAGTAACGACGGACAATTGGCGGTCCTGCGGTTACGATGAAAACCAAGAAAAACGACAGTCCAAATCTGCGCGCTGGCAAGTCAACGAAACGGTTATGAAGGCCGCAAAACCGAACGCATTATTCATGCATTGCCTTCCCGCCTTCCGTGGGCAGGAAGTCTCTGCAGAAGTCATCGACGGGCCACAGTCTGTCGTTTGGGATGAAGCGGAAAACCGCCTCCACTTCCAAAAGGCTCTGATGGAATACTTGCTGTTAGGCAGAATCGAAGACGTTTAGCTTCAGCTTAAATAATCTGATAGCCTCGAAAGCATTCTGCTCTCGAGGCTTTTTTGTGAGGTTTAGTTAGGAGTTAATTCTCAGCAATTGCGCGCCCGGCTATCCTTCCGTAGCACATCGCCTTGGCGAAAGCCGTACCGGTCATGTAAGCTGAGCCGTGAATGCCGCCCGTCATTTCGCCGGCAGCATAAAGATGCGGAATCTTTTCGCCGAAAATATTGATAACTTCGGCCTTAGGTGTGATTCTGACGCCTGCACAAGTACTCATGAGACCGGAGGTCAAAGGCATGATATAGATTCTTTTATCGACGGGAATCACAACCGGTTTGCCGTAGCCGGAAGAGAGACTGTCGCGGCCAAATTCGGAATCAACGCCTTTGCTTTGAATGTCGGAGTTGTATTTTTCTACCGTCTTCAAAGCGACTTCAACGGGAAGTCTGGCTTTAGCCGCAGCGTCTGCAAAATTTTTGCCTACAAATACATGAGCGCGCGGATTGGGGCCGTCAGAACCTTCTAACAAGACCTTGTCACCAACCCAAGACTTCATAGCCTTTTCTCGGATGCTGTCGTCAAAGACGGCATAGCCTAAACCTTCCGGCTGATCGAGTGTCGGGTTGCCGAGCTCTTTGTAAGACAGTGATTCTTTTGCAAAGCGCTGTCCGTTTTTGTTCAAAAGGATAGCGCCGGAGAATTGAATCAGCGAAAAGTCATTGATGTGGCGAGGATTCGGTTTATAGCCGAAGCTTGCGCGAACATATCCTGTATCTAAGGTGTCGGCACCGTATTCAAGAGCCATATTGATGCCGTCGCCGGTTGCACCGGGAGCCGCCACCACAGCAGCCAGCTTCATCATCGGCACATAACGGTTCAGCATTGCGGGGTTGTGGCAGAAACCGCCTGCAGAAAGGAGCACGCCTTTATTTGCTTTGAAATATAGATCCTTTCCTTTGCTGGAAGCTTTGACACCGCAAATTTGATTCGTCTGAGGATCACAGATCAGCCTTTCGCCTTTTGTCGAGGTCATGATCACGGCGCCGTTGTCCGTGACGTACTTCTGCATGCATTTGACGACTTCTGCCGGATCAAAACGGTGCGCTCTCGGCACGTCCATGCCGGAGGGCGCATACACCATCGAAGGATGAACGCCGTGATCTGACAGCCAAATAAAATGAGAAAGAGCCTCCTTAATGTACGCTTTAACGAGCTCGGGATCGTTTACATGTCCACCGATATCGAGCATATTTTTCAGGAAATGTTCATCATCGTCCTTGATTCCGCGTTCGATCTGATAAGGCGTGTTAGCGGCAGAGTATTGACCGCCACAGATAGCGCTCGCACCGCCGACAAACGGCATTTTTTCTAAGATCAATGTTTTGAGTTTTCGATCGGTTGTTTCAATGGCACAGCCTAGGCCGGCTCCGCCTGCGCCCACAATAATGACGTCATATTCACCGTCCCACTTTTGCGAAGGATTGAGAGTAAGAGCATGAGCAGCCGTAGAAGAGATTGCAAAAGCCGAAACTGCACCGACTTTAAACAGAGACCGTCTTTTCATAATTTTCTCCTTAAAATTAGCGGGTTACAGATACATATTAGGAGAATGCGAATTGCGCAAATAGATCGTTTTTTATTTTTTGGATTGTTAAAATTACAATCTAAGGAGTAATAAAGATTATGGGCATTACTGCACAAGAAAACCTGACGGCCTGGAAACTTTTCCGAGAACTTGTCCATTACGGAGAGATAACGACAGCGGCTAATGCATTGGACATCGATGCGGGCAACGCCTCGAGGCTCCTTACTGCCTTAGAGCGAGATCTTGGTTTTGCAGTGTTTGACCGCACAAAAAGACCTTTTGTCCTGACTCGCGAAGGAAAGCAGCTTATCACCAACGTTGAGACGCTTTTAGAAGGCGAGAGAAACCTAAAGAACTTATATCGTCGTGTCCAGAAAGGTGAGAACGTCATTCGGATTCACTTAGGCATTTGCACGGATTCCGATCCGAGCTTTCTCTTTTCTTTGATCGAAGAATATGCGCAGATCGATCCCTCGCTGGAGATTTGTCTCATCGACCGATTAGGTTTAGAGGACGTTCAAAACGGAGCTGTTCATCTTGCCTACATTCCTTACCTTGCCAAGCGGCAAAGCGTGCTTTGCGTGCCGGTAACCACGGTATTTATGGTGTCGGTCGCCTCACCTGTTTACCTAGAACGACTTGGAAGACCTAAAACACCGCAGGACCTCAAAAACCATGTGGCCTTACAGAGAAACGATCCCGGGTATCCTGTGACAACCGGTCTTTGGAAACACAACTATTACCAAGCAATAGAGCCAAAAAAGGTCTGGTACTTAGACAATCACATCGCTCTTCGTGCTGCAATTGAGGGAAAAGGTATCGCCCTGGATCTGCCTTTTTCTTTGACGGAAGGTGCAATCAAAGACGGATCATTGGTTCCTACATTGAACGGCTGGCATCGTCAATGCTGGCACTACAGTCTCGTTTGCAAATACGAAACGCTGCACAAATACTCCAATCTCGGAAACTTCATGGAATGGTTTGCTTTGCGCCTGCAAAACTTTGAGAACCTTCAATGGAGAAGCGGATACAAACTCTGTCACGAAGACTTCCCGATTTTTACGCCTGACGGCGCCGTTGACGAAACTCTTTGACTTTGTCCGAAACGGCCTCTGAAAGAACTGAAACAAATCCTCCGTCATTAAACTCTTCCTAACCACTACCGGAGGCTGACTTGGAAAAATCAGAACGCGACAAATTAATCGACGAGCTCACGCTGGCTCTTCTTTACCTGACTTCCTTTACCGAAGAAGACAAGCCGGAAGTTCGTATGTCCTGGAAAAGCCATGACTGGACCGCAATGGATCGATTAGTTGAGGACGGCTTCATCGAAAAACCAAAATGCATGCGTAAGCATTCTCGAGTCCTCACCAACGAAGGCATTGAAAAAGCCAAGGAACTCTTGGACCGTGTAGGCCCTTCCCTTGGCTTTAATAAACAGGATTGGCAAGACTAATTCTACAGTTTGCCAGCGAAAATGAGATTTGTCAGACCATCGCTACTTCCGGCTCAAGCTTTACGCCGAAACAGTTCTTGACGCGCAGTCTCACGTCCTGCGCCATTGCGTAGATGTCTTCGCCGGTAGCCTGTCCGTAGTTCACGAGAACAAGCGGCTGCTTTTCCCATACACCGACGTCGCCCATGCGATATCCGCGGAGACCGGCGTTGTCAATCAGCCATGCTGCAGACAGCTTGAAACGGCCTCCGGCCAAAGGATATGAAACTAAAGACGGATTTGTGCGAAGAAGACTTGTAAAGGTCTCTCTGTCGACAACAGGATTTTTAAAGAAACTTCCGGCGTTTCCGAATTTCACAGGAGACGGGAGTTTTCTGCGGCGCAGCGAAATGACGCAGGAATAAACATCCTGAGGTGACAATTCCGGGAAACTGTTGATCTCAATCTCTTCGGCAAGTGCCTTATAAGAAGTATTGGGAACCCAATTCTTCGGAAGTTTGAATGTTACAGCGGTGATGACCAAATGACGATTTTCAGGCTTCTTAAACGTTGAATGACGGTAGCCGAAGTCGCATTCTTCGTTAGTCAGCGTCAGCTGATCGCCGGTGCTCATATCAAAGCATTCAACCGTATCAATGAACTCGGCGGCTTCTAAGCCGTAAGCACCGATATTCTGGATGGGTGCTGCACCGACAGTACCGGGAATGTAAGCGAGGTTCTCAAGTCCGGGCATTCCGGCATCAAGCATTTTGCGCACAAAGCTGTGCCAAACTTCACCGGCGCCGGCACGAACAAAATAATGCTCGTTGTCTTCTTTGACCTTCTCAAAACCGGGAATCATCATCCGAAGCAGGAAGCCGGGATAATCTTCCCTAAACAACACATTAGAGCCGCCTCCGATGACCATAAAGTCCTGAGGCTGCTGCCGGAGATGTTCTCTTGCCTGTTTTAAATCCTCAATGGAACGGATCTCGGCAAAGTTCTTCGCTTTTGCGTCAACACCGAAGGTATTGAGCTTTTTAATATGTTCGTCAGTCTTGAGCTCCATAAGAAGGCTCCAAAATTACTCTACTCTTTTGAGACGTTCTTCAATCTTATTCAAAATCGATTCTTCATCCATACCGCATTCTTGGTAAAGATGTAAGTTATCTCCTTGCTGGATGAAACGATCGGGAATTCCGATCTGAAGTACATCCGCAGGAATACCTTTTGCGGCTAAAACCTCAAGGCATGCATCACCGGCGCCGCCAATGATGACATTCTCCTCCAGAGTGACTAAAAGATCATTATTTTTTGCAGCTTCTTCGATCGCATCAGCGTCGACGGGCTTCACAAAACGCATGTCGTACACAGTGGCATCAATTTTTTCCGCAACCGCTTTTGCCTCTGCAAGCATGCTTCCGAAAGCCAGCATCGCCACTCTGGAGCCCTTCGGTGCATTTCCGGTGCGCACCAAACGAGCTTTTCCGAGCGGCAGCTCATGCATTTCTTTATTAACCGGTACTCCGGGTCCTTTGCCTCTCGGATAACGAACGATAACAGGATGATCGAGCTTATATCCCGTGTAAAGCATTTGTCGGCATTCGTTCTCATCCGACGGAGCCATAATCACAAGGTTCGGGATGCAGCGCAGGAAAGACAAATCAAATGATCCGTGGTGCGTTGCTCCGTCCGCACCCACTAAACCGCCGCGATCCAGCGGGAACAGAACCGGAAGATCTTGAATTGCCACGTCGTGGACGATTTGGTCAAAAGCTCTTTGAGAAAAAGTCGAATAGAAAGTGCAAACGGGTTTCAGCCCCTCGGCAGCAAGGCCGCCTGCAAATGTAGCAGCATGCTGCTCGGCAATCGCGACGTCAAAGAAGCGGCTAGGAAACTCTTTGGCAAAAGCAACTAAGCCTGAACCTTCCTTCATCGCAGGTGTAATTGCGATGACGCGGGGATCCTTACGCGCAATGTCCAGAAGCCAATCGCTGAAAACTTCTGTATAAGTCTTGGCATGCGGAGACGGAACAATTCCCTTGCTTGAATCAAACGGAGAAATTCCATGATACTTGGTCGGATTGTCGACAGCCGGCGCATAACCGTGACCCTTTTGCGTCACAACATGAAGCACCAGCGGTCCGTTGAGCTGTTTCATGTTCTGAAGCACAGGAATCAGCACTTCTAAGTCATGACCGTCAATCGGACCGTGATAGTTCATTCCGAATTCTTCAAACAGCGTGGAGTGAGGTGCCACCATACCCTTGCTGTACTCTTCGGCACGCTTCGTTAGATCGAATAGTTTCGGGAATGGGCGCACAATCGCTTTACCGATGTCTCTGGCCTGAGCGTAAAACTGTCCGCTCATCAGCTGCGTAAAGTGGTTCTTCAGGGCGCCGACCGGAGGAGAAATAGAACAGTCATTGTCATTGAGGATCACCAGCAGGCGGAGATCCTTCATGTCGCCCGCGCAGTTCAAGGCCTCAAACACCATTCCCGCGGTCATTGCACCGTCGCCGATGACGGCAATATGGCTTCTATCCTTCTTTCCTAAGGCCTTTGCCGCGACGGCCATACCTAAAATCGCGGAAATAGAAGTGGAAGAATGACCAGTTCCGAAACAGTCATACGGACTTTCCGAACGCTTCGGGAAGCCGGACAAGCCTTTGTACTGGCGAAGCGTCGGCATGCGGTCTCGACGCCCCGTCAGAATCTTATGAGCATAAGCCTGATGGCCGACGTCCCAAACTAACCGATCTTCCGGCGTGTCAAAAACGTAGTGAATAGCGATTGCCAGCTCGACGGTTCCCAGAGAGGAGGAAAGATGTCCGCCCGTCTTGGAAACGTTATCGATAATGAAAGTACGAAGTTCGTTTGCAAGCTGCTTTAACTCCGGTATCGACAATTTCTTTAAGTCGGCCGGAGAATTAATAGTTTCGAGAATGGTAGTCATCGCTGCTTACTTCTTAGTGAGTCCTTTTGATAATGAAATCAGCGATTTCGATTAAACGCTCTTTGCCGTCCAAACCATTGCTGAGCCCCTCAGCAGCTTTGACGGCGATTAAATATTGTTCTTCAGCAAGTACTTTGGCTTTCTCCAGCCCAAGCAGGCTGACATAAGTCGGTTTGTCTTCTAAGGCATCCTTGCCGGCTGTCTTGCCCAGCTCAGCAGTGTCGCCGACGACGTCCAAAATGTCATCCACAATTTGGAACGCCAACCCGATAGCATTTCCGTAAGCCTCAAGCTGCTCAAGATCCTGCGATGAAGGAGTCTTTTTACCGGCAAAAGCACCCAAGAGAACCGAGGCCTTGAGGAGTGCGCCTGTTTTCATAGAATGCATCAGGCGCAGCTCTTCAATTGTCATTTTCTGATTGCCGACGACGCTTAGGTCAATGGCCTGCCCTCCGCACATGCCTCGCGTGGAAGACGCATAAGCTAAAAGCTCGACGAGCTTGATCCTCTGCTCAGCAGGCAGCTTCGTTCTGACTAAGAACAGAAAGGCTTCCGGCTGGAGCGCATCGCCTGCAAGCATGGCCACTGCTTCACCAAAAGCCGCATGAGTAGTCGGTTTCCCGTGGCGCAGCATGTCATTGTCCATGCACGGCAGATCATCGTGAATCAAGGAGTAGGAATGGACGCATTCGACAGCCAGAGCCGCGAGGTCCAGGTTTTCGGGCTCGGCATCAAACATTTGTCCGACGGCATAAACGAGCAGCGGACGCACGCGCTTACCGCCTCCGATCACGGAGTAGCGCATGGCTGAATGGAGTTTTTGGGGAATAAGGGCTTCTTGGGGAAGATTATTTTCAGCTGCTTTTTCAACCCTCTGCTGGCAAGCCTTTACCCAATCTTTAAAAGCAACAGTCATAACTTCTTAGAAAGGGATATCGTCGTCATTTCGGCGGGAACGGCGGCTTACGGGGGTTTCTTCTGGTTCGTCATCATCCTGCTGATTACCGAACTTTTGATCCAGTTCACGTACTCTGTCTTCTGCGCGTTTTAACAAGTCATTGCAGTGTTTGCGCAGCTCGGAGCCGCGGGCATAAGCTTCAACAGATTCTTCCAGAGGCAGACCGCCTTGAGACAGGCGCTGCGACAAGGCTTCCAGTTCCTTAAGAGCTTCTTCAAAAGACAGAGAAGAAATTTCAGGGGCCTTTTCTCCCATTTCCGATAATCCTTATATTTGTTTGTGTCATGAGCATTTTCGCTCATTTAGACGTTAGCGAACAACTTTTTGACAATCCTACAGGCATCTCTCGGCATTTAGACGGCTTTCACTCAAGCTGAGGAGCCAAATATGCACTTTTGCATGCATTTACTCAAAAATCATTCAGCGGTCAAGTGTACTCATTCATAGCCGATCAGCTCTCGAATATTTGTAATGAAGCCTAAAATCGATTAGTCATTTAAAAGAGGTAATTCATGATTTTCACAACTTTAATTGAGCCTCGTGAGCTGCATGCTTTCATGCTGAATCAAAAAGTCAGCGGAAACCGTAACATCATCATTCTTGACTGTTCATGCAGCATTGCCGATCCGGAGCTCGGTATCAAGCTTTACGCCAAGGAGCACATTCCGGGCGCCGTACTCGTTGATTTTGACCGCTATGTCACCGGAAAAGTAGCGCAGGGAACCGGACGCCATCCGATGCCGGACAGAGAAACATTCCGCCAATCTATGAAATATTTCGGCATCCGTCCCGATCGTCAGGTTGTTCTTTATGATCAGGGCGGCCTCGGCTTTGCAACACGCTTTTGGTATGAGCTCCGCTGGCTGGGTTTGGAAAATGTCTGCGTCCTAGACGGTGGCATGACCGCTTGGAAAGAAGAAAATCTACCGGTAACGGACAAGCCGACAGAGCCGTTAAAGGACGGAAAGATTCCTGAGCTTGAGCCGCTCGAAGTCCCCGTTCCGATGGAAACCGTTCAGGACAATTTGAAGACGAAGGAATACTTAGAAGTGGACGCACGCCCTGCTCTACGCTTCCAGGGCATAGGCGAAACGATCGACCACAAAGCCGGCCACATTCCCGGCGCTGTCAACCGCCCGGGTTCCGAGAACTTTCTTCCCGATGGAAGATTCAAACCTGCCCCTGTTCTGCGTGAGGAATTTCTGAAGCTGCTGGACGGCCGCGCACCGGACAAAGTGATCAATTCCTGCGGTTCAGGTGTCAATGCTTCCGCGAACCTCTTTGCAATGGATTTAAGCGGTCTTTACGGATCGAAACTTTATGTTGGCTCATGGAGCCAGTGGATTGACGATGACGCTAATCCGGTAGCAACCGGAAAGTAATTGTCTAATAATTAAAGCCGCTCCGAATCAAAGTAATGATTGAGAGCGGCTTTTTTGCGTCTGATGACTGCTTCAGATCAATGTTCGTGCAGACCTCCGGTTGCCAAAACAGCCATGGCGACACCGATCAGAATGAAGAATAACTGAACGTAAAAACGTTCCGGTTTTTCCTGATGAGCAATTTCCGGCATCAGGTCAGACAGAGCAATGTAAATAAAGCTCGCTGCCGCGATGGCAAATGCATAAGGAACCATCCATTCGACTCGGTCTAAGAGGAAGTAGCCTGCGATACCGCCGAGCATGGAAGTAAGGCCGGAAATTACGTTCCAAAGGAGCGCTTTTGAGCGTTCAAATCCCGAATGAAGCAGAACCATAAAGTCGCCTACTTCCTGCGGAATCTCGTGCGCCAAAATCGCCAAGGCCGTCACCCAGCCAAGGCCCGAGCTCACCATAAAGGCGCTGGCAATCAAAATACCGTCGGTAAAGTTATGGAATGCATCCCCGATCAAGATGGCGTTGCCGGCGCCGGAACTTCTCTTTTGGCTTCCTTTGATGTACTCGGAAATGGTGTGTTCCGGAGGGTTCACATGACCGTGATGCTGATGACTCAGAGCGAACTCAAGACAGAACAAAAATAAAACGCTGACCAGCAGCGTCCAGCCGACCGAAACCGCATTCTCGTGAATCTCAAAGGCTTCAGGAAGCAAATGCGTAAAGGCTACTGTCAGCAAAAGACCGGCCGAAATACAGAGCATCTTGCTCATGTACCGGTCAAGAAACTTAAAGCTGATCAGTCCCGCTAAAACAATGGACAAAATCGACGACAAAAGCGTCGCCGCAAGAATTTGCAAAAGAGTCGTCATCTCAATCCTTCTCCGAGACGATTAATCTAAAACAATCGGAGAAACAAATTCAAAAAGGAAGGCTATTTCGAGCTCGTATGAGAACCGAGATAAAAATTCTCGTCCCAAGAGCGGCGGAAGGACTGTTCAACCGAAAGCGGAGGAGTCCAGCCGAGAACCAGCTGAGCTTTATGAATGTCGGCCACTTGGCTCTGGAAGAAGAACTCTTCCCAAGCCTGACGTCCGATGTAACTGTTAAACAGTCGGACAAGGATCGGCGGAAATGGCCACAGCAGACACGGCCGATGGTGCGTTTTAGCCAGCGGCTTAAAAATATTGAGCGTCGAAAGATCGACACCGTCACTAACCAAGAAGGTTTCGTTGGCGGCATCCGGATGTGTCGCGCAGCAAATAAGAAAATCAACAAGGTTGTCGATTCCGACTAAAGAACGGTGGTTTCTCTTGCAGGATCTCAGCGGAAGCGGCAGACAGTAATCCACCATGATCTTGACTTCGCCGAAGAGGTTTTGGCAGTCGGGACCGTAAATCAGCGGAGGACGGACGATCACAATTTCCATGCCCGTCTCTTCGCCGACACGAGTCAGTTCTTTTTCAGCTTCAAGAAGTGCCTTGCCGACCGGAGACTTTGGCCGGGGCAAAGAATCAGCATAAAAGCGTCTACCCGGGGGAGTTTCGGGGCCGTTCACTTGCAGAGAGCTTAAGAAAACAAAACGGCTGATCCCGGCGCGATGGGCCTCGCGAGCCATGTGCACCGTCCCTAAGACATTAATTCTGTGCAGCGCAGCTTCATCGAGCCAGCCTTCGTGACCGCGCATCGAGCCTCTGGAAGCGCAATGAATCAGCACGTCGCAGCCTTTGAAGGCTTCAACATAATCCGGACTTTCCTCGAGGCTCCCGAGCCGGACCGTCTCAAAGGATTTGGAATTCAGAATAGAACCGCGGCGAGCAGCCGCCCGCACGGTGAATTCCTTTTTTCGATTCAATAAAGCCAGCACCAAGGCATTTCCGATGTAGCCGTTGGAGCCGGTCACCAAAATCTTTTTCATAAAACATTAACGCTGCACAAACTCCTAAGTGTAATTCCTTCTTGGCCAACGGTATTAATGATTTTGTCTATTTCATAACGTCAATGTTCTTTTTTTGAGATGTCGGAGCTGTCTTACTTTTCGGCGATTAGACTGTTATATTTCCTGAGATTGTTCTCAAACTCATAATGTTTTAAAGGACGCACAATGGATTTCGTAAAGCTTTCCGAACAGCGTTTTACCGCAAAGAAATTTGACGCCAATAAGAAGATTCCTCGCGATGACGTCGAAAAATTAAAGAAGATTCTTCAGCTCTCTCCTTCTTCCGTCAATAGCCAGCCCTGGGTCTTCCTTTGGGGTTCTAACGACAATTCCAAGAAACGCGTTCGCCCTGCGATCGCTGACTTCAACTGGAACCGCATTGACACTTGCTCTGATTTCGTCGTAATCGCCGTCAGAAAAGGTTTGGACGACAAATTCCAGCATCTCCTCCTTGACCAAGAAATCAAAGACGGCCGTATTGCCAACGAAGAAATCGCCAAACAATGCTTCGAATCCAGGAAGTTCTTTATTGATCTGCGTGAACGCACCGGTCAGACACTCAACTGGGAATCGAAACAGGCTTACATTGCCATGACGACGCTCCTCTACGGCGCCGCCTCTCTCGGCATCGATTCCACACCGATTGAAGGTTTCGATGAAGAAAAGATGGACAAACTCTTAAATCTTGATAACTATGGTGCGCATTCCGTCCTCGTCGTGACCTTAGGCTACGATGCCGAAGACGACCACAACCGCACTCGTCCGAAATCTCGTTTGGAACAGAGCAAGATCTTCTTTGATCTGGACAAGTTCCCAGGCTAATTTTTAGACTCAACTGGATAAGACCGCCTTTCGAGGCAGTTTTCTTTTTACAAAATTTTTCCATCCTTGCGGCAAAAGGAATAGGCCGTCATGCTCGTTTTCTCGACTTTCTTTGAACGCGAGCCTTTTAGATAATTAGTCCACCACTTTCGCCCAAGGATTTGATGTTGTTTAGGAAACTCTGGCTTTCTTTATGCGCCGGCGCGCTGCTGGCGGTTCATCCGCTTCAGGCGGAGGAGCCGACTCAGCTTCGGGAAGTCAGAGTCGCCTACATCGGAATCCTGCCGTCTGAAACGACTGAACACGCCGTATATCCGACATTTGACTTTCTCAAAAGCCAGCTCGGGCATAAATACCGCTTCAAACTGTTTGATATTTCAAACCATGATTTCTTAGAAGAAATCAATGTTCTGAAGCCTCATTTACTCTTTGCTCCGAGCGAGATTTATCTTCAGCTTGCGGCGATTCCCCAATTGAACGCTCACGACATTGCTGCTTTGAAGTCGGTTTTCTCTTCTAAGACCAGTGCGTCTGTGGGTTCAGTGTTTATTACACGCGCTGACCGAAACGACATCAACACCATCGCTGATATGAAGGGCAAGCGGGTAGCTGCGGCCAACAACGAAAATTTAAGCGAATGGTGGGCAGCGTTAGGAGAACTCAAGGAGCGCGGCTACGCTCCGAACCGTTTCTTCGGAAGCGAACGATTCACCCGTGAACGTCACCTCGGAGCCGTAGAAGAAGTTCTTGCCGGATCGAGCGACGTGGGTATTCTTCCGACTTGCCTTCTTGAGGCTTACGAAGGCGTAGGCTTCGTGGCTCCGGGTTCGCTGAAAGTGATCGAGCCTTACGATAATGCCAAGGACGAGTCGCCCTTCTACTGCCGCCGCTCCACTCGTGCGCTTTATCCCGGCATTGTGATTTCGTCGCTGGCGAACGCACCTGACGACATCGTCAAAGATGTCGTTCGTACCCTCTTTACGATGCCGGCTTTCCAAGGCAACGAATGGGCTGCCGGTTACGATTACACGGAAGTGCTCCGACTGATGAGAAATCTGAAGTTCGGTATGTACGAGAACCTCAGGGACTACTCTTTGGGTGCCCTTCTTCAACGGTATAAAACTGAGCTGCTTATCCTGCTCACCATCCTGCTGTTTTTAATCGGCAACGAGCTGCGCGTCCATCATTTGGTCAACAAGCGTACCGCAGAGCTCAAGGGCGCGCTTGAAGCCAAAAACGCCGCAGAACAAGAAGCCGTCCTCGGCCGCAAACGGCTCTCTCATATCGAGCGCTCAGGCGTCATCTCGCAGATGTCTAACATCATTGCCCATGAGTTGAAACAGCCCCTAGGCGCACTGCTGAACTATGCAGACGTCTTGAAACTGCGACTGAACGACAAAATGGCAGAAGACCCATTGACCAAGACCGTCGTGAAGAACATGGATGCGGAAACCAGACGCATTTCCCGTATCGTGGATTCGGTGCGCAAATTTGCAAAAAAAGAGCAGCCTGCACATATTGAATACGATTTAGTTCGGATCGTAGAAAAAGCGATCCGCACCTTCCATCAGCAGGAAGAAGCCAAAACAGCAGTTCCCTTCCGAACGGACGCGGCCACAGCGCCGGTTTTAGCCGATCCTCTTTCCTTGGAACTTTTAATTTTGAATTTAATTCGAAATGCCGCAGCTGCCAGTAAAGAGTCCGGCAGACCCAAGCTCGGCGTTTCGTTAGAGCCGGTAGGCAAACGCTGGAAGGTCACCGTTTGGAATAACGGTCTGGTCCTAAGCGACGAGCAGTTCACACGATTGGAGCACGCCGCTGAGTCCACCAAGCCTGAAGGCCTTGGGTTGGGCCTTTCCATTGTGCGTGAGATCGCCGATATGCACTCGGCGTCGCTGCACTTTGAACGCCTGGCAAAAGGCGGCGTACGCGCTGAACTTATGATTGATCGTTTAGCGACCAAAGATCCGGAGAAAAAAATCAATGAATAAAGAACATACCTTGATCCGCCTCGTCGATGACGACGAAAGTTTATTGTTTTCTACCAAGATCCTGCTGGAGGTCCTCGGCTGGAAAGTGGCTGCTTATAACTCTCCGGCGGAGTTTTTGGTCCGCGACAACCTCAGTATTCCCGGCTGCGCCGTATTAGATGTGCGCATGCCGCAGATGACCGGGCTTGAAGTGCAGGAAACGCTCATTGAGCGCGGCTTTGCTCATTTCCCGCTGATTTTCCTTTCCGGACACGGCGACATTCAGATGGCAGTGAACGCCATGAGCAAAGGCGCCCTGACCTTCTTGGAAAAGCCTGTCGATCCAGAACGGTTAAATCAAGAAGTTACGAAAGCGGTTGAGCTCGGCATCCGTCGAGCGGAAGAAGTCAACGAATTAAATGCATTAAAGCGCCGCTACCGACAGCTCACCAATCGAGAGAAAGAAGTCCTGTCTCTGGTCGCCGAGGGGCTGACCAATAAAGAAATTGCCGACCGCCTCGAACTCTCCGTGCCTACGATCAAAATGCATCGAAGCCGAGCCTCCGAAAAACTTGCAATGGATTCTGTGGCTGAAATTACGCGCGCACTGATCCTGCTTAACGAAGCTTCCGCGAAATGATCAGAAGAGAGTTTCTCGCCGGCTTGACGAGTTTGAGCGCTTTAGCTGCGGCTCCCGCCGTCTCTTTTGCTCAGGCTCCCATGAACCTCGGACAGCAATGGGATGTCATTGTGATCGGCTCCGGCTTAGCGGGTTTATCAGCCGCTTTGTCCGCTTCTGAAAACGGTGCCGATCGCATTCTCGTTATTGAAAAGCTTCCCGTGCTCGGCGGGCACTCCCGTTTATCTACCGGATCCTTCCTTGCCGTCTCTCCGAAACGTCTTGAACCGCTTGGAATTCACACTTCGGTAGACGCAGTCCTGGAAGAAATGATGGAAGTCGGAGGCGGACTCGGCAATAAAGATTTAGCTCGGCTTTTGCTCTCTGAGAGTGAGGCGGCCATGGATTGGCTGGAAACGCACGGCCTGGTTTGGAACCCGGAACCTTATGTCGCCGTCGGCTCTCCCTCGGCTTACGCTTTCAGAACGATCCAAGGTTTCACCGGTTCTCACTACATATTCAAACTCAATCAGAGAGCACGCGAACGCGGCGTCCGCTTTTTGTATGAACAGCCGGTCACCGACCTTCTTCAGGATCCGGTTTCCGGCAACGTCAACGGTGTCGTTGTTAAAAGCAAAAACCATGAAGTGATCTACATCCGCGGCAATGCCGTGGTTATTGCAACCGGCGGATATTCGGCAAACAACGCTTTATGCCGCAAATTCAATCCTGAAATCTCGGCGCTTATGCCCTCGACGGCGAATCCGGGCGGCAGATATCTTGACGGCGCTTGGGGCGATGCGTTGGAATTTACCAAGCCCTTCCACGCAGCTACGGTTGATTTGGATAAGATTCAAAGGATTTGCTTCCTCGGCGGACGTCTCGTCGACTACACCGGCGCAGACATCTATCTGAACAAAAACGGTCTTCGGTTTGTCAATGAAGGGGCGTCTCACGGAGATGTGCTCGCCGAGCTATTGAAACAGCCTCAAAGAGCGATGTGGGTGATCACTGACTCTCAGTCCAAAAAAGGTTTATCTCTTGAGAACAAGCTTGCCGACGGAGCAGTGAAAAAATTTGATTCGCTTCGGCAGGCCGCTGCCTTCATCGGCTGCCCGGCGGAAACTTTGGAAGAAACGGTTACCCGCTACAACGAGTTTGTTCTCAAAGGCGTCGACAAAGACTTTGGTAAAAAAGTCATGCTTCAAACCATCACTTACCCGCCCTTCTACGTCGGGCAGGAAAGAGTGGGCGTTCATTATTGCTGCGGCGGCCTTAAATTCAATGAAAAAGCTCAAGTCTTAAATACCTCCGAAGAACCCATTGCCGGCCTTTACGTTGCCGGTGAGGCCTCAGGCGGTGTTCACGGAAAAGACCGCTTGGGCGGCATCGGCTTAACCGATGCCGTGGTATTCGGCAGAATTGCAGGACGAGAAGCGGCGCTCCTTGAAAGGACGTCCGAGCATGCTGAACTTCAGTACGTTCCGCCGAGAAGCCACAGCGTTCAAGAGCTTGATGCTTCTGCGGATTTTGAGCCGACGAGCGATTAAGTACCGTCTCACGGTTTGCTCTAAACTATTACCCAACTTTAATAATTGGTTTAGCTATGAATCCGGACAAGGAAGAACCCGTCTTCGGCGCAGTCGTCGTTGCTGCGGGAGTCGGTTCAAGAATGGGCACCGGCAGCCCCAAACAATATGAACTTATCGCCGGTAAAACGATGCTGGAACGCTCGGTTCAAGTGCTCCTTGACGAGCCCCGCATTAAAGAACTCGTCGTTGTCATCTCACCTGCCGACTTGATCGGTCAAAGACTGACATTTGAAGATCCGCGCGTCCGCGTCGCTCGTGTCGGAGGCCAGACTCGAGCCGACAGTGTGAAGAACGGCATTTTGTTTTCTAATCTGAAATCTTCGGACTGGGTGTTGGTCCATGATGCAGCCCGTCCCTGCCTGCTGACATCCGATGTCACCAAGCTGATGGATTACTGCCAAAGACATCAGGAAAGCGCCATACTTGCCGTTCCGGTCAATGACACGCTTAAAAAAGAAGGCGAAAACGGTACGATCGCCTGCACGGTCAGCCGTGACGGTTTATGGGCCGCTCAGACACCTCAGTGCTTCCCGGTGGGCGAATTAACGCGCGCCACGAAAGAAGTCGGCTCAGCCGTAACGGATGAAGCCAGCGCCATGGAATTTGTTGGAAAACATCCTGCTTTGGTAGAAGGTACACCCACAAATATCAAAGTAACGCGTCCGATGGACCTTTGGCTCGCCCGAGCCATCTTTTTAGCTCGTGAAGCAAAGGATAGTAATGAGTAACTGCAAAATTAGAGTCGGCCAAGGTTATGACGTACACCGCTTGGTCGAAGGACGCCCGTTGATTTTGGGCGGCGTACAAATTCCGCATTCTTTGGGATTGAACGGACACTCCGACGCCGACGTGCTTTTGCACGCCGTCACGGACGCTTTGTTCGGTGCAGCTGCCATGGGCGACATCGGCAGACATTTCCCGGATACGGATCCGGTTTACAAGGGTGCGGACAGCGCAAAGCTGCTCTCTGAAGCCTTAAAGAAAGTTTGGGATAAAGGCTGGAAACCGGTGAACGTGGACTGCACGGTCATCGCTCAGAAGCCGAAACTTGCCCCGTTTATGGATCAGATAAACGCCTCTCTGGCAGCCATTTTGCAGCTGCCGGTTGATTGTGTGAACGTCAAAGCCAAGACCAACGAAAAGCTGGGCTTTGAGGGAAAAGAAGAAGGAATCGTCGCTCAAGCAGTCATTCTGCTTGAGGCCCGTGCTTAATCCGCTTTTTCGGGGGCATCCTTGCCCTCGGAAAGTTTTCTCACAACGGAGGCTTTAGGCACAACCGGAATAATCATTTGAACGCTCAAGCCGTTCGGAATATTCTGTGCCAAACGAACAGAACCGCCGCCCGCCTTGGCGACGCGGTTAACAATAGAGAGGCCTAAACCGGTACCGGAAGCATTTCCGCGGGCCGTGTCGCCGCGTTCAAACGGACGCAGAACGCGTTCCAAATCACTTTCCGGAAGGCCCTTACCGTCATCGGCAACGATCAATTCAGCCGCTCCGCGCTTCTTCAGGTAACGAAGCGTAATGGACAGGCGCAGGATGCCGTCGGAGCTGCGGCCGTATTTGCCGGCATTGACGATCATATTTTGAACAGCTCGCGCTAAATCCGTCGGATTGGCGCGGACTTCCAGACCGTCCTCAATGGAGGTATGGAGTTGGATGTCCGGTTGAGATGCCACACGATTGGCGGCAATTACATGCTTGACAGTATCGGAAATGTTGACGACCTCAAGTTCGGCCTCGCCCTGACGAACATAAGCCATGAACTGCTTAACGATGCTTTCCATCTGATCGAGGTCGCTGCACATGGCTTCGCGAGTCTCTTCAGATAACGGGGCTAGTTCAACTTCGAGTCGTAAGCGGGTAATCGGTGTGCGAAGGTCGTGACTGACACCGGCGAGCAGGAGTTCGCGATCGCTTGCCAAACGCTTCAGGTCGGAGACCATCACGTTGAAGCTTTCGTTCACTTCACGGATTTCACTCGGACCGTCAAGAGGCAGCGGCTGCGGAAAAACGCCACGGCCGAGCTCTCGCGCATACTCACTGAGTTTTGCGAGAGGGTCAATCAAACGGCTGGTCAGAAGTACCGTAAACAGGGCGCAAATGAGCAGCATCCCTGCAAACCAAAACATCCAATTGGCGCCCAATCTTGGGTTTTCGGCCGTTCGTTCTGCTCGAATCCAATACTCGTCTCCGTCGATCTCGAAACTGACCCATAAACCGGGAATGCCGTTCAGACTCTGGGCAAGAATGGTCTTCTTGCCCAAAGAAGAACGGACATTATCAAGAATCAGATCGTTGAGACTGTCGCTTTCCAGCAGAACAATACGGTCGTACGGTTCTTTCGGGAGTATCGTCAAGCCCTCACGCTGTGCCAATGCCATGATGAGGTCAAAACGATAACTCGTATCGGCACTGATCAGCGCATAGCGGGTCAGTGTCGTAATTGCGGTAATTCGCAGTGAAGCAGCTTGGGCTCGCGGTGCCTCATTCAAGACGGCCAAACCGTAAAGCCAAGCGCAGACGCTGGTCAGCACCAGAATAAAGAGCGCTCCGAAGGTTTTCCAAAACAACCCGGAAAAAAACTGCGAACCGAAGCCCTCTTTGCCGGCCCTGTCTGCCATATTGCCTCACTTTCCGATCACAAATTATTTCTTATCCTGAGCGTCGGAAGCGCCGTCAGGAATGAACACGTAGCCTAAGCCCCAAACTGTCTGAAGATAGCGAGGTTTGGAGGGATCAGGTTCGATAATTTTACGCAAACGAGAAACCTGAACGTCCAAAGAACGGTCAAAGGCTTCGTATTCGCGGCCGCGGGCCATTTCCATCAACTTGTCGCGGGAGAGCGGAACTCTCGGATGACGTGCAAATGTCTTGAGAACCGCAAATTCACCGGTTGTAAGCGGAATTTCTTCGTCGCCTTTAGAAAGTTTGCGAGTACCCAGATCAAGAGAGAAGTTGCCGAAACGGACGACTTCATCTTCTTTGCTCGGTGCTCCGGGAGGATCAACCGGTTCTCTGCGGCGCAGAATGGCATGCAGACGGGCCAGCAGTTCGCGAGGATTGTAGGGTTTCGGGAGGTAATCGTCGGCGCCCAATTCAAGGCCCAAGATTCGATCGATGTCTTCTCCTTTAGCGGTAAGCATCAGGATCGGCGTTGTGTCATTGGAAGCGCGGATTCTCTTCAGAATGGAAATTCCGTCTTCCCCCGGCATCATGACGTCCAAAACCACGGCGTCAAAACGTTCTCTTAACCACAGACGATTCATCTGTTCGGCATTTTCCGCCACAGATACGTGGAAACCGTTATTTGTAAGGAATTGACGAAGCAAATCGCGTAAGCGGCTGTCGTCGTCAACCACGAGGATGCGCGGAGGGCGCTTGTTGCTAAGGGCTCCGCCGTCTTTTCTCAATGTCTCTGATTCTTGCATAGCATCTCCTGTCGGAAGATTTACAAATTACATGATGCTACAAAATTTATCCTCTTTTTGGTTTTCTTGCTACATGCCCCTATTCCTTTTGGGCAATAAGTTGAATAGGATTATGAGAATAAAAGAAAGAGGCGACTATTTTGAAAGAGATCCGATACCTACCCGTTGTTTTGCTCTTGCTGCAGCCCGTAGTCGGTTCTGCTCATAACTCGGGAAATCCGTTACCGTCAGAAACGACTGCAACTGTCGTGATCGACGCTTCCTCTGCCGAGAAAAGCAGTTCTATTCCTCGTCCGCACGCGCCAAACGCAGCTTCTAACCCCAACGTCCCTAAGTGCACCTGGGATGAATTAGACGCCGAAGCCAGAGCATCCCTGTGGCCGACATTATCCGCCCGACATCGTGATTACCACTGGCATTTAATGACCAACGAGGAGCGCGCCGAGCTTAGAGCTTTCCTTCCGAAAATGGAACGAAGACGCCTGCGTGAGCGTTTTGTTACAAATCATCAGCTCGCTCGTGATAATGACCGCCCCTATGTTTTATATAAGCGGCTGTCTAAGCAAGAGCTTTGCGAACTGAGGGAGCAGGTTCGTCAGGCCAACAAACAGCTGGTTATGTCTGAAATGCTTAAGACGCCGGCTCAGATTGAATATGAAGATCAGTTCCTTTCGAAACTTGCCGAGATGAATGATTTAAATCATCAGATGCTGATTGTCACGATTCAGGAATCTGCTTCCGAAAGCATCGCTGCAGCCGGCGAGCAAAAAACTGCCCCGACAGCCCAAGATAGAGCTCCTGCCCGCGTTTCTCCTTAGTCTCAGACCGACTAAAATACTCTGCACTATAGGAGTCTCTGCATGACAGGCGCATTACTTTGTCTTGAATCTTCCGGAAATTTATGTTCGGTCGCGGTATCCGGTTTTGACCGTGAAACTTATCTTCAGTCCGAACCCGGGCAAAAACACACAGAAGTCATCCTCGGAATGATTCGCAGCGGTCTGGCTGCTTCCGGAGGTTCTCGTGAACGCCTGAAGGGAATTGCATTCGGATCCGGACCCGGGGCATTTACCGGACTGCGTGTTGCCTGCGGCTTGGCTCAGGGTTTGGGCTGGGCGCTTAATTTACCGCTCATTCCCGTCAACACCCTGCTCGCGCTCGCCTACGTCCATCATGAAACGTTGGAAGAAGGTGCCCGACTTCTTGCCGCGATCGACGCCCGAATGCATGAGTGCTACTGCGCGGTCTTTCGTTATGAAAACAAAGAATTCAAGGAAGTCACGGCGCCTGCGCTTTGCAAACCGTCCGAGCTTTTAGCAATTGCCGACGACAATGGGGCAGATTTCCTGTGCGGAAATGCATTCCGCATCTACGCCGACGAGATCGGTAATCACGCACCCAAGAAACTGCTTTCCACGGACGATGTCAACGCTCAGATGATCGTGCCGCTCGCCCAAAAATATTTTGAAGAAAATAAAACCGTAGACGCCGCAGAAGCGTCCCCGCTCTACGTTCGTGATCATGTTGCATTGACGATTGAAGAACGTAAAGCCGAGAAATCCCGTTGAGGATCTTATGGCTGAAAATCTCCTCATCACCCGAATGACTTCGGATGACATCGATGATGTTGTCCTTCTAGACCGCTCTATCTTTTATGATCCGTGGGCTCGAACGTCATTCTCCGGTTCTCTGAAGAAAGACACCTGTCTGGTTCTCAGAAGAGACGGTGAGCTTGAGGGCTATGCGATTTTCAGCAGTATTTTTGACGAAGGCGAACTGCTTCGCATCGCCGTCAATCCGCTGTCTCGCCGTAAAGGTTATGCCACGATGCTCATGAATGAGCTGAGCAAACTCGGCCGCGAACGCAATATCGAGCATTGGTTCCTGGAAGTTCGAGCCGGCAACCTCGGAGCGATTAAACTCTACGAGAAATTCGGATTCATCATGATGGGCCGACGCAAGGGCTACTATCCTGCCCCCAACGGTCGGGAAGACGCCATCACGATGCACGCGTATAGGAAGAAATAAAACGTGCTTGATCAAAGGAAGTCGGAAATATGGAAAGCGCTCGGGATCGGTCCGCAATGGATTGAACGGGATGAGCTAGCCAAAGCTGCCGAAGAAGCTGTAAAGGCCAAGGCGGAGGCCGCGGCTGCTTCTCTGAATTATCAGCCGCAGGCTTCGACGACTCCACCTGCCGCTGCTTCTTTTGTCAATCATGCACCTCAATCTTCTGAGGCCGCCCCGAAACCTGCCGCCAACAATCCGGCAACGACGCCCTCACGCGTCACGTCGATTATTTCAGACCGTAATGCACCTCCGCCAAGAAGCGCACGGCCCGAGCCGGCTGCTAAACCTGCCTATCGCAGTGCCAGCGAAGCCCGCGGCGTTCGACCTGAAGCCTATACGGAAGCGCGTATACACCAGATCGCAACGGCAGATTGGCAAACCTTAAAGCAGCTCGTTCAAGACTGCCGCGCCTGCGAAATCTCTTCAAGCCGCCTGCATCCTGTTTTCGGGCAAGGCAACCCGCCCTGCCGTCTAATGCTGATCGGAGAAGCTCCGGGTGCAGAAGAAGACCGTTTGGGGCAGCCCTTTGTCGGTCCGTCCGGCAAATTGCTTGATAAGATCCTTGAGGCAGCAAAGCTGGGCCGCGAGAAGGATTTGTGCATTTTCAACACGCTGAAGTGCCGTCCGCCGCTGAACGCAACGCCGGAAAAAGCCGAAACCATGGCCTGCCGTCCGTTCCTAGAGCGCCAAATCGAACTGATTGATCCGGAAGTCATTGTGGCAATGGGGAAACCCGCCGCGTCCTGGTTCTTCCCTGATCTTAAAACACTCAATCCTTATCGAGGCAAAGTGCACAATTTGACTGTACAAGGCAAGCCCCGGAAGGTCATCGTGACTTATCATCCTTCTTACCTGCTGCGTTCTCCACAGGAAAAGCGCAAGGCATGGCTGGATTGGTGCTTAATACTCGATACTTTGAGTTAACAACAATGAAAGAAACGATATTTGATTCTTTACCCGTTATCGGAAAATCTCTTGCAGAAATAAAACCCTCAGACAAATATCGAGAAAAATGTCCGGCAGGCAGTGCGCTTGCCATGTCCATCGCGCAAAACGCGGTTCAGCTCAAAAAGCAAAACAAGCTGCTGACGGTTATTTGCGCCGACCCAAGTGATGTCATTCGCCTTCAGGACGAAGTCACGTGGTTTGATCCTTCTTTAAAACTTACGGTTTTTCCGGATTGGGAAACCTTGCCTTATGACGTGCTGAGCCCTCACGCCGATCTTGTCGGTGAACGCCTTCAGACACTGTATTTGCTTTTAAATCGTCAAAAACGTCAGGACCCCGTCGACGTCTTAATCGTTTCTGCCAGCACTGCGACCCAGCGTCTTGCACCGAGAAACTATATCGGCTCAACAACCTTCTTCTTCCGCAAGGGCGACCGCATCGATCCAACGGACTTACGTGCTGAATTAGTGGCCAGAGGCTACGAGCATGTTTCTCAAGTGGTCGCACCCGGAGAGTTTGCCAGCCGCGGCGGCTTGCTTGACCTCTTCCCGATGGGCGCGGCCAAGCCTTATCGACTCGACTTTTTTGACGATGAACTCGACGAGATCCGAGTGTTCGATCCGGACAATCAGCGATCCGTAGAAAAAGTTGATGAGATTCGACTGCTTCCTGCCCATGAATTTCCGATGGACAAACAAGCGCGGTCTGCCTTCTGCTCCCGTTGGCGCGAAACCTTTGAAGGTGATCCGAGCAAAGTAACGCTTTACAAAGATATTGAAAACGGCATTGCCGCCCCCGGCGTAGAAAACTACCTGCCGCTCTTCTTTGACGAAACGGAAACACTCTTCGATTACATCGGCTCGGACGCCTCTCTGATTCTTTTGGACGACGTCAACAGCGCCATCGAACATTTCGACAAAGAAACCGAACAGCGCGCTAAGTTCCTTCGCGCTGACGGTGAACGTCCGATTTTAGATTTCAAACGCCTTTATCTGAGTGCGCCTCAATTTTTTGAACTTGCCGGCAACTATGCTCGCCTGTCGCTAACCGATAAAGAAAATGCAACACCGAACTTCCCTTCGGTTGCCATCGAGCGCAGAAAAGATGATCCCCTCGAAGGGCTTAAGGCCTACAAGGATCTTTGCTCGGCCCGAGGCCGCAAACTCTTAGTCATGGCGAATTCCGCCGGCCGCCTGGAAACAATTTCAGACGTCTTTAAAGAGAACGGACTGAAAGCGCCTTTGGTGCCGGGATTTGAGAAGTTCTTAGAGAGCGGAGATAACTTTGCGCTTTGCTATGGTCCGCTTTACGACGGAATGGAACTGGAGAACCCGCCGATTTCCATTCTGACGGAGACAGAACTTTATTCGAACTCCGATCGTCCTGTGAGACGCCGTCGCCGCAGAACCGAGCGAGAAAGCAACATCGAGATGATGATTCGCGACCTCTCCGAACTTAAAGTCGGAGATCCGGTCGTCCATTTGGATCATGGTGTCGGCCGCTATCGCGGTCTGACTTCAATGAGCACGCCGGACGGAGAAGCAGAATTCCTGCAGATTGACTACGCCAAAGACGCCAAACTTTATGTTCCCGTTGCTCAGCTGCATTTGATCTCTCGCTATTCCGGCGCCGATCCAGAAACCGCTCCTCTGCACTCCTTGGGCAAGGGCGATTGGGAAAAAGCACGCAAGAAAGCCGCCCTTCAGGTACGCGATACAGCAGCAGAACTCCTGAATATTTATGCCCTGCGTCAATCCCGCAAGGGCTACGCTTTCAAATTCAGTCTGGCTGATTACGAAGCGTTCTCCGAAGCCTTCGCTTTTGAAGAAACGGAAGACCAGCTCGCCGCTATTAACGCCGTTTACCGCGACATGATCTCGGACAAACCGATGGACCGTTTGGTCTGCGGCGACGTTGGCTTTGGTAAGACCGAAGTTGCTCTTCGCGCCGCGTTTATGGCTGTCATGGGTGGAAAACAAGTCGCAGTTCTTTGCCCGACAACGCTGCTGGCCGAACAGCATGCTCAGACTTTCCGAGATCGTTTTGCCAACTGGCCGGTGAGAATTGCCGAGCTATCCCGATTCCGTTCTTCAAAGGAAGTGAACGCATCGATCGAAGGCATCAAAAACGGCACGATCGACATCGTCGTCGGTACGCACAAACTGCTCTCCGATAAAGTTCAGTTCAAAGACCTCGGACTCGTTGTGATTGACGAGGAACATCGGTTCGGTGTTCGTCAGAAAGAACAGCTCAAATCCCTTCGATCTGAAGTCGACATCCTGACGCTGACCGCTACCCCGATTCCTCGAACCCTATCGATGTCTTTGGAAGGCATTCGTGATTTCTCCGTTATCGCAACTGCGCCGCAAAAACGTTTGGCCATCAAGACCTTTGTTCAGCGTGAAAGCGACTCTCTGATTCGAGAAGCCGTACTGCGTGAGTTAAAGCGAGGCGGTCAGGTTTACTTCCTTCATAACGAAGTCGAAACCATTGAAAACGCCCGCATGCGTCTCGAGCAGCTTCTTCCGGAAGCCCGTATCGGCGTTGCACATGGTCAAATGAACGAGCGGGAACTTGAACGCGTCATGCGTGACTTCTATGCTCAGCGCACCAACGTGCTGCTTTGCACAACGATTATCGAAACCGGCATCGACATTCCGAACGCCAACACGATCATCATGCATCGTGCCGACAAATTCGGCTTGGCTCAGCTCCATCAGCTGCGCGGCCGCGTGGGACGCTCCCACCACCAGGCTTATGCGTATTTGCTGACGCCGGGCGAGGGTGCGATGACCAAAAACGCCGAGAAGCGACTTGAAGCTATTAAAGAAATGGAAGAACTCGGAAGCGGTTTCTATTTGGCTATGCATGACTTAGAGATCAGAGGTGCGGGTGAAGTCTTGGGCGAACATCAATCCGGCTCGATGACCGGCGTAGGTTTCGACCTCTACACCCAAATGCTCGATTCCGCTGTCACAGCCTTAAAAGAAGGCCGCGAACCTGATCTGCTTCAGCCGCTGGAAGCCACGACAGACATCAATCTGCATGCGCCTGCCCTGCTTCGTTCGGACTACGTTCCCGATGTTCATAACCGCCTGACGTTCTACAAACGCCTCGCGCAAGTGAAGAACAAAGAAGACCTTTACCAGATTCAGGAAGAAATTGCCGACCGTTACGGCAAGCTGACTCAGGAAGCCAAGAATCTGATTCTTACGCACCGTATTCGTGTGGAAGCCAAGCCTTTAGGTGTCTTGAAGATCGACGCAGGTGAAGACTCCATTATCTTTACCTTTAAAGATAAACCCTCGTTTGACCCCGGAAAGTTCTTCCGCATGCTTCAAGCAAACCGAAATATGCGCATGCTCGGGCCGAATCGGTTACGATTAGAAACTTACAGTGATACCGCCGAGAAAAGGGGCGACAACATCTTACGAATCCTCAAGGAGCTCAAGTGAGTCACGATTTAGTTCTTCAAACCAAGATCGGACGCGAAGAAACTTTAGAAAAGTTTCTCCACACCATTGGCAAAAAAGGCACGATCAAAGATCCCTGTGCGGTTCGCCTGCGCCGTGTCAACCGAGAGGAATTCGAAGCTCGTTGGGCTCAGAAGGCAAGAGCTCTGCAAATTGATGCAAACTGGATCGAGCCGGGATTAAAGCTGAAGAATTTCAAGCTTTTTGCGACCGACATGGATTCCACTTTTCTAAACTTGGAAACGCTCGATGAAATGGCATCTTTCGTCGGCAAAGGTGAAGAAGTCGCTCACATCACCGAACTTGCGATGCAGGGCAAAATCAGAAATTACGCAGAAAGTCTGACTGCTCGCGTAAAACTGATGGCAGGTGCCGACGCCTCTATCGTGGATCGGCTCATCGACCGTCACATCAAGCCCAACCCCGGGGCCGAAAAGCTGGTTGCTGCCTTCAAAGAAGCCGGAATTCCGATGCTGCTTGTCTCGGGCGGTTTTAGCTGCGTCACAGAAGTTGTTAAGGAGCGCTACGGGTTCACGCACGTGATCAGCAACGAACTGGAAATTGTTGACGGCAAATTGACCGGTCGTGTCACGGGGCCATTCGGAACTCCGATTATCGACGGACGCGGCAAGATTTCTTATGTTTCAGCTTATGCTCTGCAGCATGGAATCGAGCTCTCCGAGCTCATTACCATGGGCGACGGATCCAACGACATTCCCATGCTTGAAGCTGCCGGACTTTCTATTGCATGGCACGCCAAGCCAAAGGTCAGACCACACGCTAAACAAGCTTTTGATTTTGCACCTTTATCCGGAGTCCTCGCTTTGTTTGACTGATCAAAGCAGCTCGACAAGACTTTCGATACTACTTACACGCCTGCTCAGGGCGTGTAATTTTTTTTGATCACAGCGGCCGTTAAGACTCATATGCGGCTTTCCGCCTCCACTTTCTGTGATCTCATGAGCTCACTTTGAGAATCAACATACTCATAGTGCGTTGAAAATTTATCCACTCCTGTCCCGAAGCTTTAGGCTGAGACTAATACATTTAAAGAGACACCAATGGTTAAGAAAGTATTATCTGCAGTCGCTTTGGCTTCTGTCGTTGCCGCCACTCCGGCTATGGCTCAGACGGGCGGGTTCACCGGTCCCGGCGCCACTCAGGAAGGCACAGTGGCTCAGCTCAAAACGCTTCCCGATGACGCTCACATGATCTTGAAAGGCAACATCGTGCGTAACGTTCAAGGCGACAAGTACGAATTCAAAGATGCCACCGGTACCGTCGAACTTGAAATCGACCGCAAATATTGGAACGGTCAGAACGTCAAGCCCGAAAATACCGTCAAGTTAGTCGTCGAAGTCGACAAAGACCTTCTCAAGACCGAATACGAAGTCGATGCTCCGGTTGAAGTCCTGAAGTAATCCGACTGCAGATGTTTTATAAGAGTCCTCTTGCCGTAAGGCAGGAGGATTTTTTGTCTGTGCAAAATTCTTGATTTGAAAAACTTCCAGCCTCGTCTAATTAGGTTTTTCCCTTATCACCCAAAAATCACACGAATACTCGTGAGATTTTTATATCAATAATTTTTCATGTATCCGTTTTAATAGATAAATTTCTTATTGTTCCTTCCTATTCATCTTCCGTAGATTTGTTGTCCGTGCATTTTTTGAACGGTTATTCATGCAGAAACACTCTCATTAAAACTTGCAAAGACGACTAGACTTGAAATATCTCAACCTCTAAAGGAGATCTCAAATGACACTCCGTGTCACACCTTGGGGAAAGGATAATTTCAAGGCGACCAGTGGAGAAGCCGAAGCCAAAGATTGGGCCTATTGGCAAAATCGTATGAATCGTGCATCTCTGGTGATGCTGGCAGAAGAAGGAATCATCAGTCCCGACATCGCCTCTCGAATAGCTGCCGCCCAAAAACATGCAGAAGATATTCAGAACCAAGCCGGTGTCCCGCGGCTCACGGACATCATGCCGTTAGAAAAAATGCTGATCGAATCCTGCGGTGAGGAAGCTACGCTTATTCACACAGGAAGAAGCCGCCAAGATATGTTCACGACATTGAACGAGGCACGTCTGCGCTTAGCAGTTTTGGATTTTTATGAAGCTCTGAACAAACTTCGGACGAGACTTCTATCGATTGCTCGTGAAAATATTGAAACCTATATTCCGGCTTACACCAACGGCGTTCAGGCAATGCCGATCACCTTGGCTTTCTACCTTTGGGGCTTTTTGGAGTCCTTCCAAAGAGACTCCGACCGAATCATTGAAAGCTACAAACGCATCAATCAATCTGCACTCGGCGTTGCGGTGCTCGCCTGCTCAAGCTGGCCGTTGAATCGTGAACGCCTAGCTGAATTACTGGGTTTTGAGAAGCCTATTACAAACGGCTTGGATGCCGCCCAAATCAGCCTCTTTGACATTCCCTTAGAAGCTGCTTCAAACGCCGCTAATGTGGCTATCCGAATCGGCACACTCGTTCAAGACCTCGCGCAGCAATACTCCCAAACGCGGCCTTGGCTACTTTTAGAATCCGGCGCCGCCTACAGTTCTTCTGCAATGCCGCAGAAACGCAATCCCGGCATTCTCAACAAGACTCGCGGAACGGCAAGCGACGTTGTCGGCGCTATGCAGACGTCTTTTTTAAGAGCTCACAACCTTCAACTCGGCATGTATGACAACAAAGAAAGCGTGCTGGAAGACTGCTCGGGCGTCTTTGTTAAAGGCGTCGAAATGCTTCAGCTGATGGAACAGGCCTTCTCTTTGCTTAAGGTCAATCCTGCCCGCAGCCTCGAAGAACTCAACAGCGACTGGACTACCACGATGGCCCTCGCAGAAGCCCTGCAGAGACAATTCGGAATTCCTTTCCGTATCGGCCACACCTTCGCAAGCCAAATCGTGACATATGCCAGAGCACGAGACCTTCTTCCGGATAACTTCCCGTTTGAAGCAGCAAAAGAAATCTTCGGCAATGTCACCGAGCAGCTTGAAGGCAAACGACTTCCGTTTGAACTTACACAAGAAGAATTCCGCACGGTTCTATCTCCGGAACATGCCGTCCATTCGGATGTCGGAGCCGGCTCTCCCGCTCCGGCAAATGTTCGGAGAGGATTAGACGAAATCGCCATACGGTTGGAAGAAGATGCACAGCGTCTCCGTGCATGGCGGGCTGCCTTAGCAGACAGCGATAAAGTGCTCGACGAAGCGTTCGAAAAACTTCTCAATAACAAATCTCAGGAGTAATTATCATGATCTGGATTGGATTAGCAATCGTCGTCGTTACCTTCTATTTGATTTACAAAAATTACGAAGCGCGTTTAGTTCTGGCTTTATCGGGCCTGGTGATGGCCTTCATCGGCCAGGTCGTTGTGGGCACAAACGGCGGAGTCTCCGCAGCCGTTGATGCTTTCGTTAAGCAATTAGTCAACGGAGGCCTGGTTCCGACCATCGTTACCGTGATGGGTTTCGGTTATGTCATGACTTTTACAAAATGTTCTGACCACTTGGTGAACCTTTTGGTTAAACCGTTGGCCCGTGTTCCGGTCATTGTCATTCCCGGCGCCGTCATCATTACCTGGCTGCTGAACATCGTACTTCCTTCCGCTGCTGGTATCGCCGCGGCCGTCGGTGTTCTGCTGATTCCGGCTTTAATCGCCCTGAAAGTGCGTCCTGTGATGGCCGCTGCCGCAGTTTTCATCGGAACTTGGGGTTCGGTTGTCAGCCCGGGCTTGATGTTCAACCCGCAGATTGCCGATATAGCCTTCAAAGCTAAAGAAATTCCGGCCCCAGATGCAATGATCGTGATCATGCAGGAAGCTCTGCCCTGCGCCATCGGCGCACTGGGCGCTGCCATCTGCCTGACGATTATCTGCATTGTCTTGAAAGAAGGCGTCAGTTCAACGGAAATCGTCAAAGAATTGCCTGATGGTGAAGAAATTCAAAAGAATTTCAAAGTCAACCCGATCAAAGCCATCATTCCGATTATTCCGCTTGCTCTGCTGGTTCTCGCTTCCAAGCAGGTCGGCGTTCTCCCGACAAAAGCCTTCTCGGTTCCCGTCTGCATGCTGATCGGTACGGCCATCGGTCTGATCGTCGCATTATTCAACAAACAGAAGATCGGCGAAGCTTCCAAGAAGTTCTGCCGCGGTGCCGGTGACGGTTTCTGCGATGTCGTCATCTTGATTGCTGCAGCCGCCATGTTTGCTTCCGGCATGAAAGCCATCGGCTTAACCGGTGCTCTCGTAGACGCGATGAAAGGTTCTCAGTCTGTCGCCATGTTCGCAGCCGCTGCAGGTCCCTTCGTAATGGCCGCTATTTCCGGTTCCGGCAACGCAGCTGCCTTAGCCTTCAACCAGGCGATTACACCGAATGCCGCTGACTTTGGCCTGACCATTGTCCAATTAGGTGCCGTTGCTCAGATCGCTGCAGGTTTAGGTCGTTCTATGTCTCCGGTTGCCGGCGGCGTCATTATTTTGGCAGGTATCGCAGGCGTCAACCCGATGGAGGTTGTTAAACGCACAGCCATCCCTGCGATCGTCGCTTTGATTGTTGTTACGCTATTGATGTTCGCAATGAGCTAATGGCTTTTTAGCTTTAATTGATTTTCAAAGCTGCCTGGAAGACAAAGCCAAGCAGCTTATTTTTTGCCGTTTGAAAATCTTCAATAATGCAGATGCCTTTTCAAGATTCCTAAAATTAGTGCCGGTACTACTTCGCGGATTTTCCAGACGGTGGATTTCGGCAGCAGATCGGTTCACCTTTCTCGTCGTACCGGACTGCACCTGACTATTGGTTTTTCTTTTGCTTAAAGTCTCATCTAAATCAGCATATTGAGCATTGAGTTCAGAGACGGCTTTTCAAAAATCAGGATTTTCCATCCATTTTGTAACCATCTGATCATGAGTCATTAGAGGTTCTTCACGCATTTGTGGCCTCCTATTTCTTTCCTGTAACTGCTTTTTTTTGTTAAACACAAGTTCGTATTTCAGAGAAATATCTCCTTTTTTTTTCATTAGATGATGAAAGAAAATTTCTCCTGCAGGCGTCTCTTTTGTTCACCTTCGATCTCTCTTCTTCTTCGAACGTAGAAATCAATGAACATCTGCACTCGTTTCAATTTTGAGGCAGCCAGCGTAGATCCGATGTAATTATCGAGGTTCGGAATCTGCCAGCCGTTGAGGATGGGTACTAACTGCCCGTTCATCACTTCTTCATAGCAATGATGCAACGGCATGTCGAGCACAATGCCGCAGCCTTCTACCGCTGCTGTTTTTGCCAACAAAATATTGTTGAAGCGAATCATCGACTTCCAGCGGAAAGTCTGTTGGCGTCCGTTTTTCACCAAAACTTCCGAGTGCGGTCTGACTCGTCCCGTATAAACCACGCCGGCATGATTGGATAGCTCTGCCGGATCCTCAGGGTAGCCGGCCTTCTCTAGATATTTAGGCGAAGCACAGGGAATAAATAAAGAACGGGTCACCCAGTTTTCTACGAGGTTAGCGTCGTTAACGGGGCCGTAATACAGCATCAAATCACATTCTCCGCCCATGAACGCCTTAGGATTATCGTCACCGATGACATCAAAAGTGACCTGAGGATGCAGCTGCTGAAATTCTGCGATCAGAGGTACAACCTGAGTCTGGAGAAATCCAGGCATCGCTCCGAAACGAATGCTGCCAGCGTCACCTTCTTCGAGCTCTGAAGTCTTCTCGAGCGCACGACGGACCATCGTGATATGCAGTTCAATTTTTGACCGAAGTTCTAGTGCAGCTTGTGTCGAATTCAAGCGTTTTCCTCGGCGTTCCAAAAGTTGTATACCCAATTCCTCTTCCAGTCCGGAAACCATTCGAGATAACTGAGAACGCTGAAGATTTTCAATGTCGGCAACTCGAGTGATAGATCCTTCGTCCATGATTTTGAACAAAAGTTCCCATCGACCGAGATGGAACGCTTTCGATTGACCGGTTATCATTTTTAATCCTTGCTTTGGAGGTAGGCAAACGGCTCTTCGTTTTTCTAGCCTACCAAAGATTGTAAGAAGTCCGTGCAAATTAAGCACGAAAGAAATGCTTTCCTTTGCAATTTGCGCGAAGTTTTCGCAAAAAACAGTGAGACTTCTCTTTTGAGCGATGAAGTCTTGGCTCAGAGCGGGATCTTGCTTCGTCATGTTCAATACGCATAGCATTTTGAACCTTAAAGCATTCAAGTATTCGACTAAAACTCGAGTTTGATTTCACTCTAATTGGAAGCTTTTATAGTCAAAAGTTATCAAAAGCCACCGCCATTGATGTTTGAGAGGTTATCGGCCATACCATTGATGTTTGAGAGGTTATCGGCCATACCTTAGTCAGGTCCCGATTTCTTACAAATCCGAACAAACATGTGGCGGGGCAGTTACAATCCTGCTATTCATGCGCTTTTGAATTCTAGAATTCGATGAACAAACCTATTCAATTAGCTCTTGCCGCTCTCGCGCTTTGCGCTGCCCAGCAATGCAGTGCTGCGTTGCCACTGAGCTTCCCCGTCGCGCGCGATTGGCTCTATGAACGAAGCGACAAACTCAAGGCCAGCGAAGAGCAAGTCCAAAGCAAACGTGAAACTCAAAAATCTTTGGAAACCCTCGGCGGTCCGACGGTGACTTTGCAGGCCATGCAAATCGCCGGACAAAAGAAGATCGATATCGATAAGTCGATTCCCAACCCATTAGCTGGCACGCTGCCGATTCAGCTCCCCGGTTCTTTTTCCGTCGGACTGCACGAAAAAATGTCGTTAAACGGCCCGCGCGTGGCTGCCACTGCGACTTGGCCGATTTATACCGGCGGAAAGATTTCTGCCATGCAGGATGCAAGTAAATACGCCGTCGATGAGGCGGTCGCTCAAAAGCGTGCTGACAGCGAAGATCTGGATGCGCAGCTTGCCGGCTACTACTTCGGAACACAGCTGGCACTCTCTGTAGAAAAACTTCAAAAGGACATGCTGCACCATCAGGATCGTGAACTTGCAAAAGCGAAGAAATTCGAAAAGCAGGGAATGATCAGCAAGATCGAACGAATGTCCGTTCAGGTCCAGCGCGACAACAGAAACCGCGAATACCTCAAAGCCAAAGACAACGCTAAAGTCGCCCGCCTCCAGCTTGCGCGCCTGCTGCGCGACGAAGAGTTCGGAAAACTAACGACGCCGCTTTTCGTCTTGAATCGTCCGCTTGAACCGCTCAAGTACTGGGTTGATACGGCTTTGGCCTCAAACCCGCAGATTGCAGTCATTCAGGCTAAAGCCGATCAAGCTCAGCAAGGTGTCAAAGCTTCTAAGGGCGCTTGGATGCCCCAGGTGTTTGCCTTCGGCACCTACAACTTTATTAAGCATTACCAGACGCTTGTCGAACCGAACTGGATCGGCGGTGTCGGTGTCAACATTACGCTCTGGGATGCCAAGGACAGAAGAGCCAGCATCCGAAGTGCCGAAGCCACAGTACGACAGGCGGAAGCCGGAAAAGCCGAAGCCGTCAACCAAGTCAGAACCGGTGTGGAAGTCGCATGGTTAAGGACTCAGAACGCCATTGACCAGTACAAATTAAGCGCTTCAACCGTGAAGCTTGCCGCAGAAAACTTGAAACTAAAATCCAAGAGCTTCGATGAAGGCCTGGCTACTGCACTTGATGTCAATGAGGCGCGCAACCAGCTGTTCGCCGCTGAAGTCGGCCGCCGCGTTGCTGCCTTTGATTTCGTATCGAACTACGCCATGCTGCATGCCATCGCCGGCCAGATGAGCGAATTTATGAATGCAGTCAATAAGCACGAAGTGATTGTGGAAAATTAATCATGGAAGAAAACAATAAACCTCTTCAACCGCAGACGACTCCGACTCCTCAACAACAAGAAGTCAAGGCTCCGAAAATCAGTGTCATCCTGATGCTGATCTTTGTATTAGGCCTGACCGTCTTTATTGTCTGGGGCATCTATAAAGCCGCCTTCCCGCCGGCTCCGCCGCTTCAGGGTCAAATGGAGTCGCGCACCATCAGCGTGGCATCTAAAGTCCCCGGTCGAGTTCACAAGGTTTTGGTCTCTGAAGGCGATTTTGTGAAAGCAGACCAGCCGGTGGCTTTGATGAGCCTTCCTGAACTCGAAGCCAAACTCCAGCAGGTTCAGGCCCAGGAACGTGCCGCCCAAGCGAAACAGAGCTTGGTTGATGAAGGCGCCCGTCCCCAGGAAAAACAAGCCGCGCGTGCCCAATGGGAACGCGCTCAGGCTGCAGCAGCTTTAGCACTTAAGACATACAACCGAATTTCTGCGCTTTACAGAGACGGGTTAGTGTCGAAACAAAAATTCGATGAAGTTCAGACTCAGTGGATTGCTGCAAACCAACAGGCCGATGCCGCCAAACAGATGTACGACATTGCCGAAATCGGCGCCCGTAAACAGGAAAAATCTGCCGCCCTTGATTTAGCCGCTGAAGCCAAAGCAGGCGTGAAACAGGTTGAATCCTTGACCGTTGACAAGACGCTCAACGCTCCGCTGGACGCTCAAGTCGACAAAGTCATTCTGGTTGAAGGCGAAATCGCTGCCGCCGGTTTCCCGGTTGTCACATTAGTTGACTTAAACGATCAGTGGGCTTCTTTCAATATCCGCGAAGAAAACATGCCCGGCATCGAGCTCGGCAAAGTTTTCCATGCCTACGTTCCGGCCCTCGGAAACAAGAAGATCGACTACAAGGTCTACTACATTAGCCCGAGAGCCAATTACGCCACCTGGCGAAGCACGCGTATGGATTCCGGCTACGACATGAAGACTTTTGAAGTCAGAGCACGTCCCGTTGAGAAAGTCGCGAACCTTCGTCCGGGCATGAGTGTTTTAGTGGACGGTTTTAAAAATTAGGATCCGATAATGCTTTCCCCGATAGGTTGGTTAAACGCAGCCGCAGCCGTCTCGGCTCGAGAGATTCGGCGGCTCTTGCGCACACCGCAGGAAATTATTTTCTGCGGATTCCTGCCGTTATTCTGGGTAATGGTTGTCTGGCTCTTGCTGGGCAACGGTATCGTGACGCAGGTGCCGATAGGAATCGTTGATAACGACCATTCTCAGATCAGTCGGGATGTCATTACTAAGATTGAAGCAACCCGCTCCGTGGGCCTCGTTCCGTTTGTCTCTCATTCGGAGGCGGATCAGGCTTTAAGAAACGGTACGATTTACGGATTTGTCGAGATTCCGTTTGAATACGCCCGCGACGTGACAAAGGGCACCGGCGCTCCGATGGTGTTGTATTTAGATGAAAACCGTTACGCTGTTGCCGGTACCATTCAAGCAGATCTGACCAATGTCGCGACCGCCATTTCTCAGGAGCGGATGATTAAGACATCCATGCTGACGGCCAGCGGCGTCAAAGGCGCCGAGAGATTAGTAACCGGGTTGCATTCGGACTTCTATGCTCTCGGCAACATGCAGTTCAGCTTCCTGGCTTTCTTGGGGAGCAACCTGCTTCCCGGCGTCATCATGCTCGCTGCTATTCTGTCGTTTGTCACTTCGATCGTTCGAGAAAACTATCAGTTCCGCATTAACGATTGGTTTGATACCGCCCAGGGAAGCGTGACTGCCGCATTGTTCGGCAAACTGCTGCCGCACTTTTTCTTTTATTGCTTAGTAGTTGCTGCCTACATCGCTTTATTTGCCGGCTTCGGGGGCTTTGCTCCGGCCGGCTCGCTTTTTATCTGGTTTATTTGCGGCGCAGCCTGCTTAATCGTTATGGCCTGCTCCGGCATTCTGATTGTCGGTATCGCACCCAATTGGCGTTTTGCTTTAGTGGTGACTTCCGGCTATGCCGCCCCTGCCCTTCCCTTTACAGGATTTTCGATGCCGCTGGACTCTATGAGCGAGATGGCTAGAATGTTTTGTAAGTGCCTGCCGCTGACGTGGTTCATACAAGGACAGACTCAGCAGTGGACACTGGGCGCAAAAATTTGGGAAATGGGATCGACTTTTACAGCCTTTGCACTTTTGGCGCTTATCCCGCTTGTTATCGGTCTGCCGATCTTTAGATGGAAATACCGCAAGTTTGCCAAACAGGAAAAGATTTTGGAGACTAAGCATGAGCTGTAAATTCCCCTCCTTGCTGAAATGCTTTCTTTTCACCTTGAAGCAAGCGACCACTAACCTTGCCTGCGCTCCCTTCTTCTGCTTCGCAGTATTTTTCTATTCTTTCTATTACTGCTGGCCATACATGGAGCAGCTGCCCGACCATTTGAATGTCGTGGCCGTTGACCAGGACAACTCTGCGCTGTCCAGACGCCTCACTCAGGCCATGCGGGCCTCTCCAAATCTGCAGGTCACTCAGCAGACGACGAGTCTCCCGGAAGCACAGAATTTGATGCGCAAGGGCGGCATCAGTGCAATTCTGATCATTCCGCCTAATTTTGAAACGCATACGCTCACCAACGTTCCGACCGCTTTAGTCCTCGTCACAAACGGCGCTTTCATTGTTAAGAGTCGAGGCTCGATGAGCGGTGTCGGCGGTCCGCTTCAGAAGATTGTAGCGGCGTCCATCAGTGCTCATCTGGTTGAACATGGGGTCCCTTTGTCCGAGATCGCGCGAGCCGCCAATAATCCGCCCTCGATGATCGTGGAAAGCATGTTTAATACGGTCAACGGATATCTGAACTTCACGGTTCCGATCGTCTTCATGATCATTTTCCAGACGATTTTCGTCTGCGGCATCGGCATGCTGATGAACGATTGGTTCTGGAAGAGAAAATATCCGTTCCCGCTGGCGCTTGGCGCCCGCCATCCGATGTACTTCCTTGCGATGTACGCACCGTTTTTCTTCCTGAGTCTTTTCTGGATCTTATTCATTGAGGGGCAGTCCTTCTCTTTCCATGGTGTGAATTCGTTTAAGAACGTTCCCGGAACCATCGTGGTCTCGATGATTTATGCTTTTGCGATTACGTCTTTGGGCATGCTGATAGCAGCGCTGCTCAAGCGTTACCGTTTTGTGGTTCAGATAGTTGTGCCGTCTTCCATTCCGTTTGTCTTTATTTCGGGCAACCTCTACCCGTGGCAGAACATCCCGTGGCCTCTGCAGGCTTTCGGGTGGCTGTCACCGACGACGGCGGGTTCCGTTGCCATGCTTCGTGTTTCCCAGGCCGGCGCCACGCTGTCAGGTGTTGCATTCCCGTATTTAACTCACCTATTGCTTTTGGGCGCGGCATTTCTCACAGCTGCCTACATTCTGATTTACAAGACCCAGAATGATCCGCAGTCACTTGCTGAGATGAAAGATCTCAGGAAAGGCATTGTGGACGAAAAACTTGCCCCTGAGCTCACCCCTAAGCAGGAAAAAGAACTCACCGGAAAGGCGGTTTAGTCAACGCATATCGTCATCAAGCCGGAATCTAAAGTTCCGGCTTGACCGCTTTAAACGTCACGCCGAGTTTTTCTAATTTGCTCCGAAGTGTATTGGGATGCATATCCGTAAGCGCCGCGGCTCCGTCGGCGCCGGAAATTTTCCCTTTGGTCGCTTTCAATACGGCTTCAAAGTAATGCTTCTGCATCATCTCAAAGCTTTCAAGCTTAATTTGCTCGGGAGAAGCCGCCTGCACTACAGGTCCGGACCAACCGGTTTCTCCTTCAAAAACAATCTGAATATTCTGGTAGTCAGAAGAAGTCAGAACGGAACGCTCTAAGGTATTTTCCAGCTCTCGAACGTTACCGGGCCACTTGTACTTTTGCATCTGCTCAACAGACTTCTGAGACAAGGAAAGGGGCTGAGAAATACCGTATTTGCTTCGCAGCCGATTCAGGAAAAAGTCGGTCAGCGGAAAAAGATCTTCCTGTCTTTCTCTGAGCGGAGGAATCCGCAGAGGAAAGAGATTCAGACGATAAAGCAGGTCATTTCTAAATCGGCCTTCTTCAGCCATCTGCTTTAAGTCCCTGTGCGTTGCCGCAACCAAACGAAAGTCAACAGGAATCGAATGCATACCGCCGATTCTTGTCACGATCTTTTGCTGCAGAACCCGAAGAAGACGAACCTGCGCTGCCAAAGACAGTTCTCCGATTTCGTCCAAAAACAGCGTTCCTCCTGAAGCCCGCTCAAAGACCCCTTTCTTCTGTATCTTGGCATCGGTAAAGGCACCTTTTTCATGTCCGAAAAATTCATCGTCTATTAAAGTTTCAGGGATGGCGCCGCAGTTTAACTTCACGAACGGACCCGTACCTCGATTAGAGAGCTCCTGAATTAGGTTCACGACGACTTCCTTACCGCAGCCCGTTTCTCCTAAAACCAAAATCGGAACCTCGGTTGAACTCACCTTTTCTATTTTTTCAGTGATTTCTTTCAAGCTCGGCGTCCGTGCCGAAAACCGATTCACTAAAGCCATACGGCTCCCTCTGACGGAGTCCTTAAGTCCGTCGTTTTCCTGAATTAAATCCAGATTGTTTGCCAAGAGAACAGAATTCAAGGCATTCGAAGTCATTAAGGAAAACGAATCGTGAAGGGACTTTAAAAGAATACGCTGCGCTTCGTTGAATTGGTCATACCGGCGGCTGTAAAAACAAACCACACCTAAGTGCCGCTCCTCTTTATCCATCGAAAGCATCAAATACGATTTAACCTCCGGAAGGCACTCGGAAAGCACCTGTTGAGTAAACCTGTCTTGAGAGATGTCAGGACAGTTCAAAACCTTATCGGTGATTTTGAGCGGCCGCAGCGATTTAGGCGGAACAAGGGAACCGAGCGTTGACGAAACACCGTCCCGACGGCAATGAGCAACAAAAACGATCCGGTGTTTCTGGGTATCAAAGATATTTACGAATGCTCCGTCTGCATCAAGAAATCCTTGAAGCACTTCAAAAACACGGGACAAGGATTCCTCTGCATTAATAGAGGAGTTGATCGCTAAGATTGCCGGGAGCTGGAGGTCTTTATTCACGATATTTAGTAACTCACGATATTTCATATTATTTTAACTCACGAAATATCGTTAATAATCTTTACGTATTAATGCGTAAATTAATATTGTCTTAAATTTCAACTAGTTAAAAATTTCTAAAAAGTTGGCACGGTCTTTGCGATGAGATTAATCAAAAGCAATTCACTCACTTACATCCATTGGAGAAAATATGAAGACCACACCTTCTCGCCGTTCTTTCCTGAAATTAGCGGCAGCCTGCACAGCTCCGGCTTCTGGAAGTCTCGCATTCGCAGCTCCTCAAACCAAACAAAAATTTGACAAAGTTGCTGACGTCATCGTCATCGGCAGCGGATTTGCCGGTCTGGCCGCAGCTCTGGAAGCCAAAGAAAAAGGCGCCTCCGTCATGCTGCTCGAAAAAATGCCGGCTTACGGCGGCAACTCTGCCATTAACGGCGGTGCTTTCGCAGTCGCAGGTTCTCCTCTCCAGGAAAAAGAAGGCATCAAGGATTCTCCTGAACTGATGCTCCAGGACATGATTAAGTCCGGCCGCGGTTTAAGCCACGTCGACCTTTTGAAGAATATCGTCTACGGTACTCGCCCAGCTTTTGACTTCACCGTGAAGTACGGCGTGAAGTACAAACCTTTCGTTCAGCATTTCGGCGGCCACAGCGTTCCCCGTATTATGCAGACTATTGAAAGTACCGGCGGCGGCATCACTCGTCCTCTGGTTGAAGCAGCCAAGAAACTCGGTGTTGATATGCACTTAGGCTGCGCTGTCACAGACCTCATTCTCAATGACGAAGGCCGTGTTATCGGTGTCAAGGTTCTTGAACGCCACGATTACCGCAAAGAAAATTCAGGTGTTCCTCAGGTTTACGGCGCCAGAAAAGGCGTTGTCGCAGCAACCGGCGGTTTCTCTCAGAATGTCGCCTTCCGTATGCAGCAGGATCCGACACTCGGACTGAACCTTGAATTCACCAACCATCCCGGCGCCACCGGCGAAGTTCTTCAGAATATGCTGGCCATCGGTGCTCTGCCGATCCAGCTCGACCAGATTCAGCTCGGACCTTGGTCTTCTCCTGACGAACGCGGTTTCGGCTTAGTTTCTCAGTTCAACACGATTGCCGGTTTCCCGAAAGGCATCATGGTTGACAAGCGCACCGGCAGACGTTTCGTCAACGAACTCGCTGACCGCAAGGCTCGTTCCGACGCCATCCTTAAGCAGCTCGACGAAAACGGAAAACCCGTTTACCCGATTTGCTTCACCGACAGCGTCGGCGTCAAACAGGCTCAGACACTGAAGAATGGTCTGAAGTACGGCGTCATCAAGAAGTTCGATACGCTGGGAGAACTTGCAGATGCTTACGGTATTCCTAAGGAAGCACTGATCAAGCAAGTTGAAGAATTCAACGCCTACGTCCGTGAAGGCAAAGACAAACAGTTCGACCGTCCGCTCGCTCTCGCTATTGAAATTAAACAGGCTCCTTTCTATGCGGCCCGCGTCTGGCCGAAAGTTTACTACTGCATGGGCGGCGTCGGTATCACGAAGAACGCCGAAGTGCTTAACGTCAGAACGCAAAAACCGATCCCGGGCCTTTACGCAGCCGGTGAAGTTACCGGCGGTACACACGGTGCCAGCCGTCTCGGCGGATGCGCCATCGCTGACGGTCTCGTAACCGGCCGAGTCGCCGGAGACGCCGTCGTCGCCAACACACCCGTCAACCTCGAATAGCCTCACCACGGAAAGGATAACAACATGAAATCGTTCAATCTTCTCGTTCTCGCAGCCGCTTTATTTATCGCTCTTCCGGCCTCTGCTCAGCAAGTAAAGCCCTACCACCAGAACATCAAGGACTGCGCAGCCTGCCACACTAAAGAAAATGCAGTCGGCAGAAAGCAGTTCGTCACACCTGACAACAAAGCCTGCTTAACCTGCCATCAGAGCTATGCAGCCGTTGCTGAAAAAACCAAAAATCTGAAGAACGGCGAGCCCAATCCGCACGCCAGCCATCACTACGGTGAAGGTATCGCCTGCACGGCCTGCCACTCCGAGCACAAGACCTCTCAGGTTTACTGCAACAACTGCCACGAATTCAAATATCAAATTAAGTAATTTCTCCAGTATTTAACCCTTCGAATCCAAGAGGAAAATAAAATGAGACTTTCCATCATTGCTTTACTCCTTATGTCTGCCGGAATCGCCAATGCCGGAGTTGTTACCCTTAACGGCTCCAACCTCACTCAGGACGAAGCCTGGGCCATCGCCGAAGGCAAAGACACCGTCGCCATCGCTCCTGAAGCCATGGACCGCCTCAAAAAGGCTCATGAACTGGTTCTTTTGGCTGCCAAAGGCGGCACACCGGTTTACGGTCTGACCGTCGGCGTCGGTCTGAACAAAGACAAACCGCTGTTCAAAGCAAACGGTGAACTCTCCGAAGAAGTTATCGAAGCTTCCAAAGCCTTCAACCACAACGCTTTGAGAAGCCACTCCGCTGCTATCGGCCCGATGATGTCCAAAGAGCTGACTCGTCTGCAGATGGTCATTCGCTCGAATACTCTTCTTGCCGGCCAGACAGGTGCTCAGCCCTACGTTGCCGAGCTCTATAAAGAATTCCTGAACAAAGGCATTACACCGGAAATTCCGTCCCGCGGTTCTGTCGGTGAAGCTGACATCACGATGTCTTCTCACGTCGGCGCCGTCATGATGGGTGAATGGCGCGCTAAGGTAGACGGCAAAGAAATGAGCGGTAAAGAAGCGCTCCAGAAGGCCGGTCTCAAACCTCTGGTTCCGGAAGGTAAAGACGCTCTTGCCATTTTGTCTACCAATGCCGCAGCTGTAGCTGAGACGATGGATGCCGCACGCCACGCCCGCACCATCATCGATGCCACACCCCGCGTCTTTGCGTTGAGCTTGGAGGCTCTGAACGGCAATATTGCTCCGGTTCTTCCTCAAGTCACCAAAGTCCATCCTTTCTCCGGACTGGAAGAAGCCTCTAAGATTCGCGACAATCTGAAAGGTTCTTACCTCTGGGAAAAGAACAAGGATCGCGCACTTCAGGATCCTCTGTCCTTCCGCACTACGGTCTACACCATGCGTGAAGCTCGCGAAGCGCTCAAGGACTTAGACAAAGAAATCAAGGTTCAGATTAACTCTTCCGACGACAATCCCGCCACCATTCTGAACGCCGGCAAGGATTACGCCGACCATAGCCAGGTTGCCATGTACTTCGTCGAAGGCAACGGACTGAAAGGCGCCATCATCCCGACATCCAACTTCGAACCGCTGCCGGTTGCCATGGCTGCTCAGCGCCTCGGCATCGCCATGACTCATCTGTCTCATAACAGCGTCCAGCGCACGATCCAGCTTTCTGACGACCATTTCACCGGTCTGACACGCTTCCTGTCCGATCCTGAAAACAAGGGTCACGCCTTCGGCGCCATCCAGAAACCCTTCGTCGCTATGCACGCTGACAGCCTTGCTCAGAGCAATCCTGTTTCCGCCCTCGGAACTCCGGTTGCCGGTGACATTGAAGACACCTACACCAACCTCCCGCTGGTTGCTGAAAGACTGAAACGAATCGCCGACAACACCGGCTACGTCTACAGCCTGGAAATGCTGCACTCCACACAGGGTATTGACCTGAGAAAGAAACTCAAAGGCGACTTCAAGATGTCTGAAGCTACCCGCAAGCTATATCAGGACTATCGCGCCAAAGTTCCGTATGTCAGCCGTGACCGCATCTACACGGACAACATCGAAGACGGCAAGCAGATGATCATGAACGGCATTGCTTCCAAGTAATCTGAGGAGGAGATAGAAATGAAGAAATCAGCTCTCATTGCAGCACTTCTTTGTGCCGTCTCCTCCGGCGTCTACGCCGCTTCCGACGTGACGCTTTACGGAGTAGTTGACGGGGCCGTGTCGGTTTCCAAGGCCAAAGGCAAAGCAGCTCGAGTGGGCTTTGACAACAGCATCTGGGCCGGTTCCCGCTTCGGCATCAAAGGCAACGAAGATTTAGGCAGCGGATACAACCTCGGCTTTATCCTGGAACAAGGCTTTAAGACATTCTCCGGCGACGCCATGAATTCTTCCAAGGCCTTCGCCCGTCAGAGCGCGCTGTCCGTATCCACTCCTTTCGGTACCTTTGCAGCCGGCCGTACAGGCGGTTTGTCTTCCGACTGCGGAACCTACAATATTCTGCACGGTTCCTCTCTTTGGACTTCCTACTACAGCACCGGCAATATCTACGGCACGTTCATTCTGTCCGACCGTATGGACAATGTCCTGCTGTACAACACACCGGACATGAACGGCTCCACCATTCACTTCATGTACTCCAACGGCATGGGTGACAACGGCGACGAACAGAAATGGTCTAAAGACAATCACTACTACGGTGTCGGCTATGAATATGCCAAAGGACCTGCCCTCTTCAGCGCCATGTGGGAAATGTATGACCACAAAGAACAGAACCTGAAGAGCTCCCAAGTCTTTACACTCGGTGGATCTTATGACTTCGGTTCCTTCAGTCTCTACGGTGCTTACCAGTTTGCTTACCGCGCCAACCGCTTGCCGACTTACGCATTTGCCAACCAGTTAGGAGCTAAAGGCGCCAACCAGCACGGCTTCTCTGCTTCTATCGGTGTTCCGGTTGCCGGCGGCACGGCCAAACTTCAGGGCAACTACGGCTTCGGCAAGATCAAAGAAGGTTCTCGTGACTACAGCATGTACTCGATTGCTACGGCCTATGAATATCCGATCAGCAAGAGAACATTGTTCTACTCCTTCACCGGTTACGGCCAGGGCAAGAAAGCTGCTTCCTCTATCGAGGAACTCAACAGCTGGACGATCAGTGCAGGTTTGAGCCACAGCTTCTAACCTACGCCTGCAGCATCGAAACTTTTTCATTTAGTAGTTAGCAACACGGCTCATGTTTGGGATTCCAAGCATGAGCCGCTTTTTATTTTTAGACCGCCGCACCGAGGCGGTCCCTCAGAGAGCTGAAGATTAAGGTTCTTTCACAACTTCCGCAAAGAGGTCATAGTCGGAAGAATCCGTGACCTTAACGTCGACAAAGTCTCCGGGCTTCACGTCCGGATTGCCTTCGATGAACACCAAACCGTCGATGTCAGGCGCATCGGCTGAAGATCGAGCTGTTGCAATGCCGTCTTCATCGGGCGCTTCGTCGACTAAGACTTTGATCGTCTTACCGACTTTTTCTCGCAAAAGTTCCTTAGAGATTTCGCTCTGAACTTCCATGAAACGTTCTCTTCTTTCTACGCGAACGCTTTCCGGAAGAGCTCCGGGCAGATCGTTGGCAGCCGCCCCTTCAACCGGAGAGTAAGCAAAACAGCCAACTCGGTTGAGACGAGCTTCTTTGAGGAAGTCCAAAAGATACTGGAATTCTTCTTCGGTTTCTCCCGGGAATCCGGTGATAAAGGTCGAACGAATTGTGATATCCGGACAAATCGCGCGCCAGGCGTTAATGCGTTCCATGTTGTATTCACTGCCCGGACGCTTCATGGCTTTCAGGATTCTCGGATGGGCGTGCTGGAAAGGAACGTCGAGGTACGGAAGGATCTTGCCTTCAGCCATCAAGGGAACGATTTCATCGACAGACGCATACGGGTACATGTAGTGAGGGCGTACCCAAACGCCGAGTTTGCCGAGTTCCTCAAACAAGACCTTAATGTTGGTCTTAACGGCTCGGCCGCCGATGAAATCCAGCTTGTATTTCACATCCTGACCGTAGGCTGCCGTATCCTGTGCAATCACAAGCAGTTCTTTGACGCCGCTCTTGACGAGATTAGAAGCCTCACGGATTACAGAGCCAATCGGACGCGAAACCAACGGGCCCCTCAGCGAAGGAATAATACAGAACGTGCAGTGATGGTTACAGCCCTCTGCGATCTTGAGGTAGGCGTAATGCTTTGGCGTCAGCAGTACACCGCCTGCAGGCACTAAATCACCGAAAGGCTCATGCGGCCTGGGAAGATTTTCATGCACCAGACGGAGGACCTCTTCGGTTTGCTCAGGGCCTGTGACACCGAGAAGCTTAGGGAAACGCAGTGCAACGAAGTTGCCCTCATCGGTATTTTTACCGCCTAAGCAGCCGGTCACGATGACTTTACCGTTCTCATTCAAGGCCTCTGAAATGGCTTCCAGGGACTCCTGAACTGCGGCATCAATAAAGCCGCAAGTGTTCACAATCACAAGATCAGAGTCTTTATAGGTCGAACTAATGAGGTAGCCTTCGGCCCTGAGTTCGGTAACAATACGCTCGCTGTCGACAAGAGCTTTCGGGCAGCCGAGAGAGACGAATCCAACACGGGGAGGACGTTTAGTCATTTATTTACTTCAAAAGAGGTCGTTTAAGGGTTTCGGCAGCGGCTTCGTAGCCGCCGAGGTTGCGAATATGTTTATATCCGAGCTTGCCAAGGATTTGGCTTGCCATTTCAGCCCTGCGGCCGGAGCGGCAGTAAAGCTCAATATCGTCGTCAGGCTTTGCGCCTAAAGCCTTAAATTGATCCACAAAGTCCGGAGCGGAGTAATTGGCAACCAAGGCGCCTTCAACCTTGCCCGTCGTCGCAATTTCCGACGGGGTTCGAACGTCAACCAAGAAAGTTTTAGCTTGAGCAGCAGTCATCATCAGTCCAAAAAGAACAGCTATCCCTAAAATCTTCTTAATCATAGTTTTTCCTTTCTTTTGCAACGTATTCGCGTACCAGCGTGAGTACATTGCCGTAGTTTTCCGCGTTGGTCCAAAGATTTAACTCGCCGTGCAAACCGGCCTGCAGCGTAATCTTTTTCCAATAAGGCGCTTCGTGCACGGCAACAACTTCTCCCCACTCAAACATACGGGAACGGGAAGAGTGTTTGTTGATGTAGAACGTGTTCTTGAGCCTGATGATTGAACCCAGCAGGCTAAGAATCAAATCTAAGAAACTTGTGAGGGCTGAAGCCGAAGAACGATACTCACAGAAAACTCCGTCCTGATCCAGCCGGTAATAAACCTGGCGATGCGGCTGCATGACAAGCATGAGCCAAATCACAAACGCCGCCACGCCGGGCACGATCAAGAGCGCCCACGGGGAGTCAAAGATAAGACTGCGGGAAAAGCGGCTGATCACGAACAAAATAAAAACGAAGAAAGCGAAAGCCCAAGCACATTTCTTAGCGTCAATTAATTTGAAGCCAGGCTGAATGTAATACCAGCTGATCTCGCCGGATCTTCTTCTCGAACTATCGCTTGCAGATGAATGCGCCATGGCGTCCTGTTACCTTATCTCTTCTATAGCTGTAAAAATGCTCGGGATCGGAGTATGTGTCACGTCCGCAATCGGTGACTTCAGTCACACCGGCCTGCTTTAAAGCTTCCTTGGCAAAGCGGGCTAAATCCAAGTGCCAGACGCCCTCTCCGATCGATTCCAATGCATCGTCGGCTGCGGCTTTAACAGCAGATGCTCGGTAGTAGTCTGCGACGTCGTCCCGCACTTCGAAATGATCTTTGCGGATATGCGGTCCAATCCAAGCGATGATTTCGGCTTCATCACCGATTTCTTTTCTCATGGCTGCGACGGTGTTTTGCAGGACTCCGTCAGCTAAGCCCTTCCATCCAGCGTGAGCGGCTGCAATAACGATTCCTTTTTTGTCGCAAAGCAACACCGGCACACAGTCGGCGGTCATGACAACGCAGGGAATGCCGGCGGCAGTCGTAAATTCGGCGTCGGCTTGTTCTTCAGCGTTGTTATCCTCTGCTCGGACGACTCGAGAAGAATGAACCTGGCTGAGCCACTTGGGCTCAGCGCCTAACATATCGGTCACAATCCTGTGATTTCCGCGAACCGAGTACTTATTGTCTCCGACATGATTTCCGAGATTAAGGCCGCAAAAGCCGTCTTTGTCGCCATAGGCGCCGGCAGACATGCCGCCTGAACGAAGCGTAAAGAAAGCTTTGATGTTTTCCGGAGCGTTCCATTCGGGAACGATCACTTCCAATTCCGGTTTACTTTGCATGGACTGCATCCTTATTCTTTCGTGCGTTCGATTTTCCAGTTGGAATCGGCGTCATCATCGTCGTCTCCGAAATCGAAGTCATCCCAAGAGCTGATCTTACCGACGGCTTTCTGATTCTCTGACAACTCATCGTTGTCGATCATGACAACCGGATCTCCGAAGACTTCGGAAGGACGATCCCACGGATCGAAGCCCAATTCATCCATCAAATCCCTAAAATCCTGGGGCGGTTCGGCAAACCATTCCATCGTTTCTTTGGTGGCCGGATGGATCAGCCCCAAACGACTGGCATGCAGCGCCTGTCGATCGAAAGAATTCAGCACGGAACCATCTTCTTTAGGTTTGGGAAGTTTATTGCGGTAGAGGGGATCCCCGATCAGCGGCAGGCCGATGGATTCCATGTGCACTCTAATTTGATGAGTGCGGCCGGTTTTTAATCGGCAGGCAACCCAAGAGAAAGGCTTACCTTTGACTTCTTTCTGATCAATGCAGCGAATATGTGTTGTCGCAGGTTTAGCTCGGCCGCCTTTTCCGATCGTAAAACGCAGCGGATTTCGAGGATCACGTTCAATAGCCGCTTCAATGACTTTATCCGCAGGTGCCTTACCGCGTGTCAACGCCCAGTATTCGCGTTTTACTGTGCGGGCCTGAAGCTGCTGGACCAAATCGAGCATGGCTTTTTCGTTTTTGGCCACAACCATCAAACCGGTGGTGTCGCGGTCCAAACGGTGAACAATACCGGCGCGAGGCAGTGTTCTGAAAATCGGGTTGTAAGCCAGCAGACCGTTTAAGAGCGTGTCGTCCCAATGGCCGGCAGCCGGATGTACAACCAATCCTGCCGGTTTATTGATGACCAAGATGTCGTCATCTTCGTAAACCACATCGATGTCCATCGGTGTGGCGATGAAATCCATATCCTCCAAACGAGGTTTGATTTCGACGGAAACTTCGTCGCCGAAACTCATCTTTTCTTTAGGTTTATCAACGGTCACTCCGTTGACTTTGACCAATCCGTCTTCAATCAGGGTCTTCAGACGAGAGCGGGAAATGTCTTTTAAGGAAGAAGCCAAGACCTTATCGAGGCGCTCTCCGTCAAGATCGAGGGTAACTTCAAAAGTTTCAATTTTTGAAGATTCCTGCAATTCGGTTTCTTCAAAAGCCTCAGTCTGACTATAATCATCTAATTCAATATTCATTTTGACCTTAAGTTCTATGTCTTTTGCCCTGAAAACAATAATCAAGCGGACATTAACGGCCGCCTGTCTGGGTTCCGTTATTTTAGCGACTACATCGTGCAGTATGTTTAAAGGGGTTGAAGACCCGACGGAAGGCTGGACGGCTGACAAACTGTATGTCGAGGCCCGAGACAATCTGAATGAAGGCAACTACGAAACGGCCCGTGACTACTATCAGAAGTTAGAAGCTCGTTATCCTTACGGCCGTTACTCCCAGCAGGCCCAAGTTGAGACTGCTTACTCCTACTTCAAGGAAGGCGAACCTCAGCAGGCCATCGCAGTCTGTGACCGTTTCTTAAGACAGTATCCTGAGCATCCGCTTTCTCCGTATGCACTCTACATTAAGGGCATCGCCACTCTAGACGAAGACGAAGGCTGGATGAGCTACCTGACACGCCAGGACCTTTCCAAGCGTGACGCCCAGGCTGCTCGCGATGCTTTCGATATTTTCAAAGAATTAGTGCTTCGCTTCCCGAACAGCCGCTACGCCCGCGATGCCCGCGAACGTATGCATGAACTCGTCGAAGCTCAGGCTAAGTACGAAATTAATACTGCCAAGTATTACTACGTTCGCGACGCCTACATCGCCGCGATTAACCGCGCAGAAAACGTTCTTCTGAACTTCCAGACTTCTCCACAGGCAGAAGAAGCCTTGATCATCATGCGTGACAGCTACAACAAGCTTGGCATGGATGACAAGGCCGCTGATATTCAGCGAATTCTAGATGCCAATAAGAACCGCGGTTCTTACGATACCTACCTGCGTGCCCAAGAACTTGAAGCCGCACAAGCTGCCGCCGCTCCGCAAGCAGGCGCAGCTTCCAAATAAGCTGTTTTAATGCGAAATAAGAAGTTTTTTGCCGTGACAGGAGCAGCGCTGCTGCTTCTGGCCGGCTGCCGCACTATTCCTCAGAACCCTGAGGAGATGACCTGCGGCGATCTGCAGTACCTGGCCGAGGAATCTATCGATAAACTCGGTCTACCCTTTTTTGCTACTCAGGTTAAATATCCCGGCGACTGGCGCCTTTTTGCCCGTAATCAATGGATTAAAGAAGGCAGCCGTGCCCGCGTCCGTGACAATAAACGCGATTACCTTCAGATGGAAATGCTGGAGATCGGCGGCACGATCATGGAGCAGACGCCCTATCGTGTCCGAATTCCTGTCGCGCAGTGCAAGAACGCCAACAAAGAACGCATGGCGACGCTTGAGTACAAAAATCTGATCATTGATTCTCCCGAGAAAATCTCCCGCACAGAGGCAGTGGACTTCAAAGGCAAAGAATCCGTGGACTATCTTGCTCGCCTCATCTGCGGTTTCCAGCCGATCCCGGCTTTAGACAAAACGCAAGTCATGGCGCAGAAGTGGAAGAACTGCACGCCTGACTCAGCGAGCTAACCTTTAAGCCGGTGATTTGCATCTGTCGGAATATTTGCCTATTCCGCCTCTGCCGCAAGCGATGTAGTATCTGTCTTTTCAGTCCATCAGCTTCAGCAGATCATGTCTCTTGTATCCGTTATCGGCGCCGGCTCTCTGGCCAACGTTTTTGCGAACGTTCTTCATGAATTTTTGCCTGAGTTCAAACTCCATTCCGTTTTAGGAAGAAGCCAAGAGAAAGCCGAAGTCTTCGCTTCTAAGTACAGTTGTCAGGCAGTATTTAACATTGACGATTTTCTGAAAGAAGCCGCGCCGGTTGTCGTTGAACTTGCCGGCGGAGCAGCGCTCAAGGACTACGCTCTACCGATTCTCAAGTCCGGAAGAACTTTGATTTGCCTCTCCAGCGGCGCATTTGCCGACGAGGATTTCAAACAGCAAGCGATTCTCACCGCATCTGAAAACAACGGCAGGATCTGTATCGTTAACGGGGCCATCGGCGGTCTGGATTTCCTGCAAACCTGCGCACTGCAACGCGGATCAGCCGAAGTCATTATTGAGACAACCAAATCGCCAAAATCTTTGCTCGGCGCCCCTGGCTTAGACGGTAGAACTTTGGACTTAACCAAGAGGACTGTGGTTTTTGAAGGCGGAGTTCAGGAAGCAATCAAAGGATTTCCCAAGAACATCAATGTCGGCGTTATTGCTTCACTGGCTTCCCAAAAACCTCAGACAAAAGTCCGAATCGTTGCAGATCCCGCTGCCAATAGCAATACGCACCAGATTACTTATCGCTCAGCGCTGGCGGATGCCGTGATGGAGTTTTCTGGCAAGCCCGATCCGGCAAATCCGAAGTCCAGTACGACAGCGGCGCTCAGCGCAGCAGCTTGCCTAAAGAACCTCTACAGCCCCATTACCTTCTGGTAACCACAGTTAAGAAAACAGAGGCTGTCTCTCTTGACGCCTCCGTTTCCAAACTAACTTTTTCAGGACCGTACTTAGCCTCTCGGCTCCTGGCATCTTTCCAGGAAATTCATTGCCGTATCAAAAACCTTGGTACGGGCGAAGTCCGGCAGACTCTTCCAAATCTTCGTCCCGTATCCCTTGGATAACAAACGGTTATCGCAGAGAATCAATAGCCCTTCATCTTTCTCATCACGAATCAGTCGGCCGGCGCCCTGCTTGAGCAGCATGATCGCTTCGGGAATCGAAATCTCGTTAAACGAACTCTTGCCTTCGGCCTCAAGTTCTTTTGAACGTCCTTCAAATACCGGATCATCGGGCGGCGGGAAAGGAATCTTATCGATCACGACGAGAGACAAAGCATCGCCTTTGATATCCACGCCTTCCCAGAAACTCATAGAACCGACCAGAACGGAGTTTTCTTCGCTTCTGAAACGGCGCAACAGCTCTTGTTTGGACTGTTCGTTCTGAACAAGGATGTTCATTGAAACGCCTTCCGTCTCGGCAAAGTAACGCAGCGCCTCGGAAATCACTTCCATTGCGCGAAGCGTAGTACACAGCACAAAAGCTCGGCCTTTATTCTTCTTGATGAAGGGCCAAATCCGTTTGGCGACTTCGTCAGAAAAATTCGGCGCACTCGGAATCGGTAAGTCCTCGGTAATGTAAAGCATGCCTTGGGCCTTAAAGTCAAAGGGACTCTCCCATGACTTGGTTTCAGCATCCTCCAAGCCGACTTGGTCGACAAAATGCTTGAAGTCGCCGTTGGCAGCCAATGTCGCAGAGGTCAAAACCCACGGCTTACCCTGAACCTCGCGAGCGCTTTTGAGCATCTCTGCGTATGAGAGCGGCGTGGTATTAAAGAAGATGTTCTTAGGTTTGACCGTAAACCAATCTAGGAGCGGTCCTTTCATGGAACGCGAAACGGCTTTCCCGTTGAATACATCACGCCAGTACTCGATCAAATCAAGCGCCTCGGTGCACCGCTCATCGAGCTTCGTCATCTCCGGAGATGCCTCTTTGTGCACATGAACCGCGTTGCTGAGTTTCTCAACCGCATTTAACAGCTTCTTGAACGGCTCAACCAACAGATGTTTATCCTTGAACTTGGCGACCGCAAGCTGTTTGTCTTTGCTGTTCAGGATATTGTGTGTTGTGCTGATTAAATCGTCACAGGCGTTTGAAATGGTTTTGTAGATGCCGTTCCAATCAATCTGTTTATTGACACCGTATCCCTGAGAGACTGCATCCGCAGCCAAATTTCTGACATCGTAAAGATTCAGCGTCTGAGAAAAGAAGTTCGTCGCGATATTGGTCAGCTGGTGTGCCTCGTCTAGCACCACCAAGTCAAATTCCGGCAAAAAGTCCGTGATTTGATTGTCTTTGAGCGAAATATCCGCCAAAAACAGATGATGGTTGATCACCAAAAGCTGAGCTTCTTTTGCCTTTTCGCGAGCCTGCATCACAAAGCAGTCGTTGTAATGATCGCAGTTGGCACCGAGACAGTTTTCTCCCGTGCTCGTCACTTCAGGCCAAATGCCGGAATTCTCAGGAACATCAGTAATATCACCGCGCTCGCCGGTCACAGACTGTCCCGCAAACTTTTTGATGCGATGAAGATGAACCACTTCTTCACGAGATTTAGCGACGTAGGAATCCTCTTGCAAGGCATGCTCGAGGCGCTGCTTGCAGATATAGTTGGAGCGGCCTTTAAGGAGCGCCACGCGACAGCCCATTCCCAGCGCTTTTAAAAGCGCCGGAATGTCTTTCGTAAATAGCTGATCTTGAAGCGTCTTGCCAGCGGTTGAAATCAGTACTTTCTGATCTTTCAGAAGCGCAGGAACAAGATAAGCAAACGTCTTTCCGGTGCCGGTTCCAGCCTCGGCAACCAGTGATTTGCCCTGCTCCAATGCTTCCGCTACCGAGGTCGCAAATTCAATCTGCGAGGGTCTCGGCGTATAGTTCGCGGTAACTTTGGAGAGAGGTCCGTCCTTGGCAAAAACGTCGGCAACTTCTTTTACGAATTCTGATGGCATTTCGGTTCCTTATTTAGGAACACAATCCTATCAGATCAATGAGTTCCGATCCTTTTTGGATTGTTACAGGCGCGGTACTAAATCACCCGTGACGCTGTTCTTTTTCTGTTCTTCGCGAAGCTTGACCTGACGCTCGTACTCAGCCGCTTTTTCTGCGCGCTTCTTGATGTTTTCAGCGCGTTTCTTCTCTGCAGCAGCTCTGCGTTCGGCACGGGCTTGAATACGCTCTTCCGGCGTCATGGAAGGAGCTTCGGGAACCTTACGCTCCTGCTCGGCTACGCGTTCTTCACGTTCTTGCTGTTTTTTCGCATAAGCTTCGGCATTCGCCTTTTCTTCTTCCGGTGTCAGAACACGGTCAGCGGCATGGCCTTCGCCCGGTTTACGAGGCGTGACATCTCGTGTCTTGGGAGGAACTTTAGCAACGCGAGCGGGCTGAGCATCCATCTTGGCGTTTTTGGCGGCTTGCTTGGCCTCTGCAGCTTTGCGGTCTTTCACCGCCTGCTCGGAGCGTTCCTTCCTCAGGAAGTCTCTGGCTACGAGCCAAACGCGGCGAGCTTCATTGATGTGCTCGGTGCGTTCTGACTTGGCTTTGTCCAAGCAATAGGTCACAAAAAAGTTGCGGTAGCATTGAGCTGTTTCTTCTTTGTACCAGTTCTCCCAGGCTCTCTTTTCATTGTCGTAAGCCGCAATCACTTCTCTGGCGCGAGCCGCGGTCGTAATGGAGTGCGGATCGTACCTCTTGGCAAAAGGTTCGGTCGACGGCGGCTCCACGGCACATGCGTTAAAGCTGAGCAAGCCTAGAGTGAGAAGAATAAGCGGGATTCGCATCCGATAAGCTCCTGAATGGTGTGCGGCCAAAGCGAAAAAATAAGACCTGAGATTTGTTATTCCCAGGTCTTATTATTCTAACTAAAAGTTAATCCCTTCTTTATTTACCGCCAAGGCTGCCTCTTTGATAGCCTCGCTAAAAGTGGGATGAGGATCGCAGATCAGTGCCATGTCCTCTGCCGTTGCGCCGAAAGACAAAGCGTCACAGCCCTGCGCGATCAGCTCGCCGGCCTGCGGACCGATGATGTGCATACCTAAAACCATATCGGTCTCCGCATCTGCCAGCATCTTCACAAAGCCCTGCGTTTCACCGACGGCTCGCGCCCGACCGTTTGCCATGAACGGGAAGACGCCGACCTTATAGGCCCTTCCGGCGTTCTTCAATTCCTCTTCGGTCTTGCCGACCCAGGCAATTTCCGGTTCGGTGTAAATCACGGAAGGCACACGTTCAATGTGCGTTATCGCTTTGCGTCCTGCAATTCTTTCTGCAACCGCCACACCTTCTTCTTCAGCCTTATGCGCAAGCATCGGCCCTTTGACGAGGTCACCGATCGCCCACACCCGAGGAAGGTTCGTGCGGTTTTCTGCATCAACCTCAACAAAACCTCTTTCGTCGAGCTTAAGACCGACGACTGGCGCATCCAAGGCTGCTGTGAACGGAACGCGGCCGATAGAAATGATCAGGCGGTCAACCCACATTTCACTGTTTTTTCCGTCCTTATCTTTATATTGGACAATGACACGGTCACCGTCATTTTTGATGCTGTCGATGTGAACGCCGAATTCCATATCGACGCCCTGCTGCTTAAAGGCCTTCAGGGCTTCTCTGCTCACTGAAGAATCTGCAAAAGGCAGAAACGTAGGCATGGCTTCAAGAATTCGGACATCGGCACCGAGGCGTTTCCAGACACTGCCGAGTTCGAGGCCGATCACGCCGGCGCCGATAATGCCTAAGGTGGAAGGAACGCTCTTTAAATTCAGTGCGCCTTCGTTGGAGAGAATACGTTCTTCGTCAAAGGGAACGCCCGGGAACTGTCTGGGTCTGCTGCCCGTGGCAAGCACCACATTCTTAGCAAACACGCGTGTTTCGTCTTTGCCTTCCACACCGATCAAATAGCCGTCTTCGTCGGAAGTCACAAAGAATCCGCGACCGCTTAAGAATGTGATTTTGTTCTTGCGGAAAAGATAAAGAATTCCGTCATTGGTCTGTCGAACGATCTTAGCCTTGCGGGCAATCATCTTCGGGACATCAATTGAAGGTTCTTCGACGTGAATGCCATGCTCGGAAGCTTTGTCTCTGATCTCTTCGAACAGGCAGCTGCTCGCAAGAAGAGCCTTAGAGGGAATGCAGCCGACATTAGTGCAGGTACCTCCGGGTGCAGGTTTGCCGTCGCTGACCCAATCATCAATGCAGCATACCGACAGGCCGAGCTGTGCTGCTCTGATCGCAGAAACATATCCTCCGGGACCGGCGCCGATGACGACGACGTCAAAAGTCTGAATATCATCTTTCATGACCGCTCCTTAAAGATCTAAGAGTAAACGAGCCGGATCTTCGAGGGCTTCTTTCATCGCCACGAGTGCCAAAACGGCTTCACGTCCGTCAATAATTCGATGGTCGTAGCTCATCGCAAAGTAGTTCATCGGACGAATAACGACTTCTCCGTTTTCTGCCACGGGACGAGGTTTCGTAGCATGGATGCCGAGAATTGCAGACTGAGGCGGGTTGATGATCGGCGTAGAGAACAAGGATCCGAACACACCGCCGTTGGAAATCGTGAATGTGCCGCCGGTCAGCTCTTCAAGCGTCAACTTGCCGTCTTTGGCGCGCTTCGCAAAGTCAGCAATCTTGAGTTCGATCTCTGCAAAGGTCATTTGGTCCGCATCTCTTAAGACCGGCACGACCAAACCGCGGGGAGAGCCGACTGCAATACCGATGTCCATATAGCCGTGATAAATGATGTCATGGCTGTCGACAGAGGCGTTGATGATCGGATACTGCTTCAAAGCGTGAACAGCAGCTTTCACGAAGAAGCTCATAAAACCGAGTTTTACGCCGTACTTCTTCTCGAAGCTCTCTTTGTACTTCGCTCTCAAAGCCATTACCGGCGCTAAGTTCACCTCATTGAAAGTGGTCAGGATGGCACAGTTGGACTGAGACTCAACGAGGCGTTCGGCAACTCTGGCGCGGAGGCGAGACATCGGCACTCTCTGTTCGGGTCTTCCGTCAAGTGATGCTGCCGGAGCGGCTGGTTTGGCGGGAGCGGCCTTCGGCGCGGCCTGCTGAGCCGGAGCTGAAGCGACTGCTGAGGGTGCCACAGGCTGAGGGCTCTTCAAAGCGGCGATGACATCAGGTTTCGTGATACGGCCGCCGACGCCGGTTCCGGCCACTTGAGACGCAGACAATCCGCTGTTGGCCATAAGCTTTTCTGCGGCAGGCATCATAAAGGGAGCGGCAGCAGAAACCGCCGGAGCTGCAGGTGCGGGAGCCGGCGCAGATGCTGCGGCGGGCGTCGAAATAATGACTTCTTCAGCAACGGCAGCTTTCGGTGCTTCCGGCTGAGCCGCTGCCATCCCTTCGGTATCGATCGTTGCGATCAGCTGATCACTCAGAACGGCAGCTCCGTCCGGCTGCTCAATGCTTGCCAGCACACCGTCAGCCGGCGCCGGGATTTCCAACACAATCTTGTCGGTCTCAATTTCAATAAGGATTTCATCGGTTTTAACCGGCTCGCCGACTTTCTTTTTCCATTCAATCAAACTGGCTTCCGAAACAGACTCGGACAGCTCGGGTACTTTGACTTCAACAATAGACATTTCTTTTTTCTCCGAATTCTTTACAAAGCAACGCTTGAACTATTTCGTCTGGATAAAGCCCTTGAGGCGTCCGAAAGCGTTTTCCACCAATTCTTTGAGCTGCTCGGCATGTTTGCTGGCATAACCGACGGCAGGCGAAGAGGAAGCCGGACGTCCTGCGTAACTCAGTCTTGCGCCGGAAGGCATTTCTTCAAGCAAATGGTGCTGCACATAGAACCAGGCGCCCTGATTCTGAGGTTCATCCTGAACCCAAACCACTTCGGAAGCGAAGGAGTAACCGGAAGTCTCTTCACGGAAGCTCTTATGCGGGAACGGATAGAGCTGTTCAAGGCGAACAATGACAACGTCATCTATTTCATGCTCTTTGCGGTATTTCACGAGGTCGTAATAGACCTTGCCGGTGCAGACCAGAATTCTTCTGACCTTATCGGCATCGAGCTCTTCAATTTCACCGATGACGGTTTCAAATTTACCTTCGGAGAGTTCTTCCAAATCAGAACTTGCCATCTTGTTGCGCAGCAGGCTCTTCGGAGAGAAGACGATTAAAGGTTTGCGGATATTGCCGACCATCTGACGGCGCAGCAGATGGAAAATCTGAGCAGCAGTTGTCGGCTGGCAAATCAGCATATTGGTATCTGCTGCAAGCTGCAGATAGCGTTCGACGCGAGCCGAAGAATGTTCAGGCCCCTGACCTTCGTAGCCGTGCGGCAGCAGCATCGTCAAGCCGCTCTTGCGGCCCCACTTAGCTTCACCGGAGCTGATGAACTGGTCAATCACGACCTGAGCGCCGTTAGCAAAATCGCCGAACTGAGCTTCCCAAATCGTCAGACACTTCGGAGAAGAGCTGGCGTAGCCGTATTCAAATGCCAAAACAGACTCTTCAGACAGGACGGAGTCAATTACTGTGAACTGAGCCTGATGCTCACCCAAATGCTCCAAAGGAATCCAAATGCCGGAATCCCAGCGGTCACGGTTTTGGTCATGCCAAACCGCATGACGATGACTGAAGGTTCCGCGGCCGGAGTCTTCACCGGAAATTCGAACGGAGTATCCGCCCGTCAGCAGTGTGGCAAAAGCCAGATGCTCGGCCAGCCCCCAATCCACACGGATTTCTTCCTGCATCATCAGACGACGGTCGGCAATGACCTTCTGAAGGAGCGGATGGAGTTTGAAGTTTTCCGGAACGGTCGTAATGACGTCGGTAAGACGCTTCAATTCGTCCAAAGGAACAGAGGTCTTGACATCGTCTGTCCAGCTTCCGTTGTAGCGGGACCAATCAACGGCGTAAGGATTCTTGCCCTCAATCAAAGCCGTCTGTCTGGGCGGAATGCCGCTTTCGAGACTGCGGCGATAGGCGGCAACCATTTCCTTGGCTTCTTCGGGGCTTACAACGCCCTGGAGTGCCAGCTTGTCGGCATAAACCTGACGAGTACCCGGATGAACATTGATCTTCTTGTACATCAGCGGCTGCGTCAGTCCCGGAGTGTCCTGTTCGTTGTGGCCTAAACGGCGGAAGCAGACGATATCGACAACTACATCGCGGCTGAAGCTCTTGCGGAACTCCATGGCTAAACGAGTGGCAAACACGACGGCTTCTGGGTCATCGCCGTTGACGTGCAAAACCGGCGCTTCAATGAGTTTGGCGGGGTCCGTACAATAAGTCATCGAGCCCTTATCGCGTGGGTCGGAAGTCGTAAAGCCGATCTGATTGTTGATCACGATGTGCATCGTACCGCCGGTACCGTAACCGCGGGTATCAGCCAGGTTTAGGGTCTCCATGACGACACCTTGTCCGGCGAACGCTGCGTCGCCGTGAACAAGAACGCCCATGACGCGACGGCCCTTCGGATCGTGACGACGGTCCTGACGGGCGCGAACGCTCCCGACCGCAACCGGGTCAACGATTTCAAGATGAGAAGGATTAAAGGCTAAGGCCAGATGAATCGGTCCCGAGGCTGTGACGACGTCGCTAGAGAAACCGTTGTGGTATTTCACGTCGCCGGCCGGCAGGTCTTTACTCTTGTAGTGGCCTTCAAACTCAGCAAACAATTCGCTCGGAGCTTTACCAAGTGTATTGACGAGCACATTGAGACGTCCGCGGTGCGCCATACCGATGACCATTTCTTCCAGGCCTTGAGCGGCACCCGTTTCTACGATCTCGTCCATGGCGACAATGAAGCTTTCTCCGCCTTCGAGCGAGAAGCGTTTCTGACCGACATATTTAGTATGGAGATAACGCTCCAAACCTTCTGCAGCCGTCAATTCTTCAAGAATGCGTTTCTTTGACTTCGCATCCATGCTCGGGGTTGAGCGGCAAGGTTCAAGTTTTTGCTGCCACCAGCGTTTGATCACCGGATCGCTGATGTACATGAATTCGATACCGATATCGCTGCAATAAGTTTGTTTCAAGGCAGCGATCAAGTCGCGAAGCGTCATCTTATCGGCGCCAAAGTACGTATTGGCGGTCGAGAAAGTGCTGTCCATATCTGTTTCGGACAAGCCGTAGAAAGACGGTTCAAGCTCGGGGATCTTCGGGCGCTCTCTTCTGTGCAGCGGGTCAAGATTAGCCCAGCGACTTCCCAGGAATCGGTAAGCGCCGATGATGGACTGAACCGCAACCTGCTTTTTAGCCAAGTCGAGATCTCGCTCGCTCACCGAGCAAACGGTTGAACGAGGTTCGGACGCTCTCTGTGCGAAAGCTTCAACAATAGGTGCATGAGGAACGTCGACGGTTTCGACGCGGCCGTCGGAAGCCGGCGCCTGCTGCAGGCGGCCAAAGTACTGACGCCATTTCTCATCTACGGAACTTGGGTCTTCAAGGTACTGCTCGTATAAATCTTCTACGTAAGGAGCATTCCCGCCGAAGAGATATGAATTCTCTATTAAGTCTTTAATCACTTTTTCACCTTGGACAAATTTCTTGCCGCTCAGGGGGCCGCAAATTATCGGAATATTTTGCGGCTGCTTCACAGGTTTCCTGTTGAGCGTGTTTCAGCAAAAACCAGCCGCTGAAACAAACTGATTATAGATTTGAAGCCGTCACTCAGGAACAATTTTGTGAGCGGTAAACAGCTCTGTCGAAGTCTTGATTTTTCGGGTTTGCTGCTTCGATCGTTACCTTCAAAAAACAGATTTTCTTCTAACTGCTTTCCTTCACTGCCTCATTTAAGCAGACCTAACCCATTGCCGTTGTAGTTCTTTTCTAAAATTTCCTTCGAAAATTAAGGAATTGAAATGATAACCACCATATTGCATTGGACCTGCGATCCAACTTCTGCCAGCATGGCTTCTTTACTGTTTAGATGGGCAATTGCGTTAGCGATGCTGCCATACGGAGTGCAGAAACTTTTCCATCCGGAAAACGCTACGAAGTTTCCGAAGGTCTTATTCTTTTCTCCACGGGTCGGGTATTACTCAGCCGCCATCATTGAAACCTTCGTTCCGCTATTTCTCATGGCTGGTTTCCTCACGAGGCTGGCAGTCATTCCTGCGATCGTTAGCTTCACAATCGCAACCAAAGTCACCATCGGCAAGGATCTGACCTCTCCGGCCCTTCCTTATTTATTCGGGCTCATTGCGATATTTATTGTCGGCTCAGGACTTTACTCCGCAGACTACTGGCTCCTGTACATTCTTGCCGGTCATTGATTCTTGAGTCGTAAATCGGGGCAAAGTCTCGAATGGCTGAGCGTGTCGCCGTTGTATAGTTCTGTGAACTCAAACAACAAAACTCAGAACAAAATGGATAATTTTCACAAACTTATAGAAGGCTTCCACAACTTCAAACAGACTTACTTCTTAAAGGAAAGACAGTATTTCGAATCACTGGAAAAGGCCCAGAATCCTAAAACGCTGGTTGTCGCCTGCTGCGATTCGAGAGTCGATCCGGCAATTCTTTTGCACTGCAAGCCCGGTGATTTGTTTGTGATCAGAAACGTGGCTGCGTTAGTTCCCGCTGTTACACAGGCCTCAAATCCTTGTTCTGTGATGAGCGCCATTGAATACGGAGTTAAACACCTCAACGTCGAGCACATCGTTGTCATGGGCCACTCTCATTGCGGCGGCATCCACGGACTCATGGCTCCTGAAACCATTGCCGGAGAAACTTATATTCAAGACTGGGTTGGCATTGCCTCTCCGGCTTTGGAACGCCTCCAAGCTATTACGGGCGATGAAGATGAAAAGACTCGAAGCCGCCACTGTGAAGAAGGCGCCGTGCTGATTTCCCTTGATAACCTGCTCTCATATCCTTGGATCGCAGAGCGTGTTAAAAACGGACAGCTCAAGCTTCACGCACTTTACTACGATTTATCGGAAGGCAACCTTTATCGTTTCAGCCCCGACTCAGAAGATTTCGAGCTGCTCTTCCACACTATCGAAAATCCCTGACAGACTTCGGAAAAATTCTATAGTCCTCTATAGAAAAACTCCATATTGGACTATAGAAAAATTCCATATCTAGCTAGGAATTAGGGCTGATTTTTTAGGCCGTCAGCAATTTCCATTTCACGAATTGGCGAGATGGAATTGAATAGACCAACACGACACGCTTAAGCTCCTTAGAACTCCCTTGCTCTCCGTAATGTCTGGCTTTCATCTGTGAAATGCCGTCTAGAAGAATTTCTTCTTCCTTCTCCCCGTCATAGGAAACTTTGAACTCGAAAACCCAATGTCTTTCTCCGACGCTTACTTCTAGATCACTTCTGCCGTGAGCATTGTGCTGTTCAACTTTCGGCTCTAACCCTGCTCCTGAGAAATAGACCTGGACATAAGCTCGCAAGGAAGCTTCGTCCTTCACCGGATAGTTCTGATAATCAATTGCCAGGAAGAGTCGGTTGAGAATATGGAATACCGACTCGGCAGATTCTTCACCAAGTACCTTTGCTATTGGACCCGCTCCCACTTGACCGGCAACTTTACCATCGAGCAAGCGCTCCATATATAACTGAGCCATAGCGCGCTTCACTTCTAAGTTCGGATAATCAAGAAATACCGTATCTCCGTACCTTACCGCCTTGATCGTCAGGTAGCCTGCTTGTGTCAGAAGACCCAGATCTGACAAATTTTCCAAATCAGAGGACCCGGAAAGAGTAGAAAGGGAAATCGATTTTTCACGCCCATACTCTTCAGGATGCCTAAGAGCGTGAGATTTTAAATATTCAACTAAGACGGACGGCTTTCCGCCGCTTTCAAACCAATAGTCCACAAAACCGTTTCGAGGAGATGAGAGAAAGTTCAGCATGGACCATGGTGCAAAAACATGTTCTTTCGCGGTTCTTTCAAAGCAAAATCCGTCGTAATGCTTGATAAGCTCTTCCGTGAGTTCTCCTCTTGAGATGCCTAACAACGAGGCGGCATTATCTAAGTATCCGGAAAAGTATTTCTGCGTTTCAGAGTATGTGTAACCTAGCAGGGTGCCATATTCCACATTTAAAGAGAGATCCGAAAGATTATTCAGCTCTGAAAAAATGCTTGTTTTATTAAACTTGGTAATACCGGTGATGAACGCAAATCTCAACGCACCCTCATTTGACTTTAATACTGAGTAAAAAGCCGATAAAGCTCTGCGTACTTCCTTGAAAATAGTTTTGTTGTTCAAACAAGAAGTAAGAGGCGCATCGTATTCATCGATTAAGAGAACTAAAGAATTCTTTTCCTGAGCAGTCAACCAATCGGAAAGCTGATCAGAAACTGTTTGGAAGGGGCGAAGTTCGTATCGAAAACCAAAAGGAGCAAATTTTCGCGAGATAAGGGATATCAATCGTTCTGAAAAAGATTCTGCATCCGCGAAATCCTTAATTTCCGAAAAATCCAGCCGTACTACGTTATAGGTTGCCTCTTCTTTCCAAAGGTTCTCAATAGCCAAACCTTTGAAGTCACGTAGGCCGTACTTAAATAAAGACTCAAAAGTCGATATCAGAAGAGACTTTCCAAACCTTCTCGGTCTAGCAAGGAAATATTTGCCACGATTAACAGCTAAACTAAAAACCATCTCCGTTTTATCAACGTAGATTTCATCGGCCATTCTCAAAGCAATAAAATCCGATGTTCCAAGTGGTAAACCTTTCAGCTGATTGATCGCCATCTGTTGTCCTCTAAACTCTCCATTGTTAATTTTAGGATAACAACTCTTATCACGCTCAGTAATGACATTGTTTAACCTTGAAGATGCCAAGCAAATCGCCTTAAATAAAGAAGCCGCTTTTTCCAGTAATTTTGAATACAACAGAAAGTTAAGTTATTCAATAGAATTCTTCGGATTCAATTCACGCATCAGCAGACGATCCTCGATATGCTGAATAATCCTCGATTTCTCTTCCGTCGTTAAATGATCAAGGTTGTAGAGCGAAAGCATGAATAAGCCTTCGATTGCCATAATTGCCGTCGCAGAGTCTAACGAAGCCGGCCCACAGCTGCGGATCTTTTCAAACAATTTTCTGTACCAGTTATGAAGAGGTTCCATTAATTGAGGATCAAAAGACTGAACCGCGAAAACTGCGGCACCCCAAGTACGGTTCGAAGCTGCAATGCCGTTCAATTTCTTGTACCAATGGATAAACCCCAAAACTAAAGCTTGCGGATGACCTTTGAACGGTTTCGTCGCTGTTTCAAGCTCATCCGATAAATGTGAGACGTAACTATCCATTAACGCAATAATCAGCTCTTTCTTTCCCGGAAAGTGGTACAGCAAACCGCCTTTGCTAATTCCTGCTCGATCAGCTACTGCTTCCAGCGTCAACTGACCGACGCCCTTTTCAGCCGCTATCTCACGGGCAACCACTAAGATCAGCTCTTTTGTTTTACCACTGGTTTTTCTTGTCTGTTTCTTGGTTTCCATTGGAGAACCTACCTTGCACAAAAACTTCATCGCGGCATTCATGCGGCCGCTTCCCTAATCTTATTATAGTTTTACTTAACCGTTAGGTATAGTAAATTAAGCCTGTTAAAAATAGTCTTTAAGTTTTCTTTAAGGAATGGTTCTGTTTCTCATCATCCTTTTGTATGAAAAATACAGTAATTTCTAGGTAGTCAGAACTCTATGAGATTTAGATGACTTCAATTAACCCATTGTTTTATTAACATTTAAAATAAATACTTCAAATTCTTAACATACGACATTTATTAGTACCTCTCCTAACTATTTAAACCGTCCAGTCGGTATAGTATTTTCAATTGTTAAGACGTTGATCCCAAGGAAAACAAATGAAACCCTTATCCTCATTCAGTCGTCGCAATTTCTTGAGAACACTGGCTGTGACCGGTCTGGCTTCCGGATCGGCGTTTGCAGCTCCCGCCTCAAACCTTCAGCCTTTCAATGAAATTCATGACCTCGTTATCGTCGGAAGCGGCTTTGCCGGACTTTCCGCCGCTTACGCCGCCCTCAAAGCCGGCGTCAAAGACATTCTGCTCCTCGACAAGATGGAAGCCTTCGGCGGCAACTCCTGCCTCTGCGGAGGCCTTATGTCCGTACCCTTAAATCCGAAACAGCAGAAACAAGGCATCAAGGATTCCGTTGACCTTATGGTCGCCGACATGACAAAGGCCGGCCGCGGATTCAACCATCCGGACCTGGCTAAAAAAATTCGCAGAAAATGCAGTCAACATCTGCCCGATGCTCGACGAATGCGGCGTTCAACTCATGGATAAAGTCATTCGCCTGGGCGGCCACAGTGCTCCGCGCACCATGGTTCCTAAAGCAGCTTCCGGCGGCGGAATTGTCGTTCCTATCCATAATTGGCTCAAGAAGAACGGCGTTCAATTCCGCAACCGCTCTCAAGTCATTGACCTCCTGATGCAGGACGGTAAAGTAACAGGAGTGCTCATTAACTGCGATTACAACTGGAAAGACGGTACTTCTAAGAAAGAGCAGAGAATCGGTTCTCGCGGAGGCGTCGTCGCCACTGGCGGCTGGGGCCAAGATAAAGACTTCATCAAAACCACCATGCCGGTTTATTCGCTTTTAGAGTGCACCTCTCAGCCCGGCGCCACTGCCGAAATGCTCAAAGCATTACTGAAGTCAGGCTGCCTGCCTTCTATGCTCGATATGTATCAGTTAGGACCGTGGGCTTCCCCTGATGAAAAAGGCGCCGGCCCCGGAAGCTTCTTCGCTGACTACGCCTTTGCCGAAGGCATGGCCGTCAATCCTAAGACCGGACGCCGCTTCATGAATGAACTTGCCGACCGTCGCACTCGCGCTGATGCCGAACTCAACGTCTTAAGCGAGAGCACCCCTGACAAGATCAACTATCCCGTTGTCTTCTGCGGTGAAAAGACTACAGAACACGCGGAAGGCTTCCAAGCTGCCTATCGAGACAAAACCGTCTTCCGTTACGAAACACTGGCTGATCTTGCTAAAGCCTACGACATCCCGCTCAAAGCCCTGCAGCAGCAGGTCGATGAATACAACAAGATCGTTGCCGGAACCCAGAAAGATCCGTTTGCCAAGCCTCTTGATGTGAAACAGCCTTTGAAAGCACCCTTCTATGCAATGCGTCTAACACCTAAACTTCACTATTGCATGGGCGGTATCGCCGTCAATCCGAGATCGGAAGTTCTTTCGACGACAACACTTGCTCCGATTCCCGGACTGTATGCAGCCGGCGAAGTAACCGGAGGCGTCCATGGTATGGACCGTCTCGGAGGATGCTCTTCCGTTGACTGCATGGTATTCGGACTGGAAGCCGGCCGAAACGCTGCCGCTTACCTCAAAGCACAGGGGAACTAACATGAAAAAATTCTTTATTCCGCTCTTTGCTGCCCTGCTTTCTTGCTCTGCTTTCGCTGCCGACGCTCCGACTCTTGCCGGAATGCCGATGAAGCACAGTATGGCCGCTCAAATGCAGTGCTCGACCTGCCACGACAACACGACTGAATTTACGAAGCCTTCCACTCAAAAATGTGAAAGCTGCCACGGACCTATGGCGCAAATTAAGACAAAGGCCAACCCGCAGGATAAATATCCGCATCAGTCCGCTCACTACGGAAACACGGTCGACTGTGTCGTTTGCCACTCCGAACACAAAGCCAGTCAAGATTTATGCAGTAATTGTCATCAAACCCAATGGTCCAACTTCAGATAATCAAATCTGGATAAACCAAGGAGAACTCTCATGAAAAAACCGCTTGTTATCTCAATCCTTCTTGCAATTGCGCCTTTGTCCTTTGCCGCCACCCATAATCTTGACGGCCGTACACTGACCGTGGACGAACTTTGGGCGATTTCCGCTCCCGGAGAAAAAGTTGCTGTCACGCCCGAAGGCTGGGCAAGAATTAAAGCCTCTTACAAAGCTCCGATTGATGCCGCAACAGACGGCCGCGATATTTACGGTTTAACCGTCAACTACGGTGCTTTGAAGGACCAGAAAGTTGCCTGCGCCTCTGTAGAAGCCGAACCGAACCGCAGCGCTTCGATTAAGTTCAACGAACGCCAGATGCGTATTCAAGCTGCCGGTCTCGAACCTTACTTCGATGACAGAATCTCCAAGATGGCCATGGTTATCCGTCTTAACCAGATGGCTGCCGGCTACACCGGCATGAGCGAAGCCGCCGCCAATGCTTTCCAGGAATACATCAACAATGACGTCTGCCCGTTGATTTCCTCCCGCGGTTCTGAAGGCGCCAACGACTTGAGCATGGCCACCCATATCGGCTTGGCTCTTATGGGTGAATGGGACGTCAGCTACCAAGGCAAGCGCGTTCCCGCCGCTCAGGTACGTAAACAGCTCAAACTCCAGCCCTATCATCCTTTCGGTATGGACGGTATCTCCATCCTCTCCAACAGCAACGTAGCCGAAGCTCAATCCATTGCTGCTGTTAAGAAAGCAGAACACTACCTCGCTTTAAGTCCGGTCGTTATTGCTTCCAGCTTAGAAGCATTGAACGGAAACGTATCGCCGTTCCTTTGGCATACTGTTGAAACCAAAGGCTGGCCTCAGGGACATGAAGCCGCTGAAGCAGTTCTTGCAAACCTGAAAGGTTCCTACCTCTGGAAGAAAGACGCCAAGCGTTACCTCCAGGATCCGCTGAGCTTCAGATCTGCAGGTTATATCCTGGCTGCCGCTATGGAAGAACTCAACCAAACTAAGGGTCTTCTGAATACCGCGATCAATCACACTACTGACAACCCGATTGTCAATACCGAAGCTAAGAACGACCGCTGGTACAGCAATGCCGAAGTCTTAGACGAAATGAGAGCCGGCAAACCGACGGTTTACGTTAACTCCTGCTCTAACTTTGACAATACCCAGCTTGCGCTTCAGATGGAAAGCCTCACAAAGGCTCTCGGTCAAGTCATGCACATCTCTGCATGGAGAACGACTCAGCTGGTTGACGACCACAGAACCGGCCTGCCGACATACCTCGTTGCTAAAGAAAACAAGGGCAGCGACGGATTTGCCAACATCGTTCTGACTGCGGAACTTACACTATTCTTCACGGCTCCGCTCTTTGGACCTCTTACTACACTGACGGCAACGTAGCCGGCGTGTTTGTGACTTCCGACAGAATGGATAACATGGTTATCTACAAGAGCCCGGAATTTGCAAACACTACCGTTACCGCAATGTATTCCAACGGTATCGGCGGAGATGAACAGAAGTGGAGTCATAACGACCACTACTACGGTATCGGTTTAGATTTCAACAAAAACGAAACCGTTTTCAGTGTCATGGTCGAAATGTATGACAACAAAGACTTGAATGCCGATAAGACTTATCTTGTGACATTAGGCGGTCAGCAGGGCTTCGGTGACTGGACGTTCTGGGCAGGTTACCAGTACGCAAAAGGCAGTCAGATGATGCCGGCTTGGAAGGCCGCCCCGACAGGTTTGAGCGCTTCCGGTGTGACACAGCATGCTGTTACCGCTGCTATCGGATACATGGTTTTCGGCGGCGAATGGAAACTTCAAGGCAACTACGCTCATGGCAAAGTTAACGAAGACAACCAGAAGTACAACATCTACTCCGTTGGAACCGTCTATGAATATCCGCTTAGCATGAGAACACAGCTCTATGCTTATGCAGGTTACGGCAAAGCCAACAAATATCTTAAGAACGACGGAGACTTCAACTCTTGGACAGCTTGTTTAGGTATCAGTCACAACTTCTAATCTGATTTTCTTCCTTGAAAGCCGGCCCGTATTAAACAGGCCGGCTTTTTCTGCTTCTCTGGTTGGGTATAGATAATGCTCCTATTTGTTTGAAATAGATTGTTTGCCAAGGTACAAACTGGAATTTCACGTTAATCTATCATAAAATAAAGATTAATTAAATTTATGTATATTATTTGATTGGTTAGATATGCCTAAAAACACCATGGGAACCAAGCTCCCGCGAAAGTTAGAACAAAAAATGGCAATCGTCGGAGAACAGATCAAACTTGCTCGGTTAAGGCGCGACCTCTCAATTGCTCAAGTAGCTGAGCGAGCCACTTGTTCCCCGTTGACGATCAATCGAATTGAAAAAGGATCTCCCACTGTCTCAATCGGGATTTACCTCCGTGTCCTCTATGCGCTGCAGCTCGATGACGATATTTTGCAGTTAGCTAAGGAGGATGTCCTAGGGCGTACGCTGCAAGACCTCAGCCTCAAGCACCGTAAACGGGCTTCTAAGAAAGGATAAGTCATGGACAAGCTTTTTGTTTATGGAGATTTCGACTGGCTCGAACGCCCGGAGCTCATCGGAGAGCTATCCTTTGAGTCAATTCGCGGAAATGCAACTTACGGCTTCAGCTATTCCAAGAAGTGGCTGTCTGCCCATCCAAACGTTTTTTTGAGCGAAGACCTGCAAAACTTTCCGGGTGTCCAATACACACAGCCTCAAAAAGACATTTTTTCCTGCTTTTCTGACGCATTGCCAGACCGTTGGGGGAGAACTCTTTTGCTTCGAAGAGAACAACTGAAAGCCGCAGAAGAAAAAAGAGCGGTAAGGAGACTGACATCTTTTGACCTGCTGAAAGGCATAGACGACGCCTCTCGCATGGGAAGTTTCAGGTTTGCCGAAACACCGGGCGGCGACTTCATTAATTGCGAAACGGATTTTCGAGTGCCTCCTTTCACAAAAATAAATGAATTGATGTTGGCCGCGCACGAGATAGAAGCAAGCGAAGCGAAAAGCATTTTGCCAAAGGAAAAGTGGATCAACCAATTAATTCACCCGGGTACTTCATTAGGAGGAGCCCGCCCGAAAGCTTCTGTCCTTGATGAGGACGGAAAGTTAACTGTCGCAAAATTTCCTTCTCGAAAAGATAACCATGATGTCGCGCAGTGGGAGCATTTTTCCCACTATTTAGCAAAAAAAGCCGGAATTAATGCCGCAGCGACAAAAACCGTTTCCGCCGGCAACTACCATTTGCTTTTGTCGAGGCGGTTTGATAGAACCAATGACGGAAAGCGAATACATTTTGCCTCTGCTCTAACACTGCTCGGGTTGAACGATGGTGATAATGCTTCATCCGGCTACGGCTATCTCGACATCGTTGATTTCATTATTCAGCACGGCAGCAACATTGAACGGAATCTTGAAGAACTTTATCGTCGCGTGGCCTTTTACATCATCATCGGTAACGCGGACGACCATTTCCGCAATCACGGTTTCCTGCTTACTGAGAAGGGCTGGGAGCTTTCTCCTGCCTATGACATCAATCCAACAACATCAGAACAGCAGAGTCTGTTGATCAATCGTTCCACGAATGAAGCCGATTTAGGACTTCTACTGGATGCCGCTCCTGACTTTATGATTTCTCAAAACACTGCAAAAAGTATTATCGACAGCATAAAGACGGCTATGGCTTCTTGGCGCACGGAAGCAAAAAGATTCTCTCTCCCTCAGCGAGATATCGATACTTTCGGACCACGAATCGACAAGTGGCTGAAATAGGAGAATTAACGTATGCAAAAAGAAATCCTGAAAACCTTGGACCAAATTGAAGCACAGAACAACGTCAAAATTCTCTACGCCTGCGAATCCGGATCCAGAGCCTGGGGCTTTCCTTCGCCGGATTCCGATTACGATGTCCGCTACCTCTATATTCGACCTGTTGAATCGTATCTGAAGTTATTCTCCGAACGGGACGTGATAGAAGGCCCGATTGATGAAGTCAAAGATTTTGTTGGCTGGGATTTACAGAAGGCACTAAAGCTTTTGATGAAAGGAAACGCGCCGCTCATTGAATGGGTCCGTTCTCCTATTGTTTATAAAGACAACCCTTGGCTGAGAGAAAATCTCGTTAAGCTTTTCAACGAGCACTCCGACTTTAATGCACTTTATCGGGGATACTTCGGACTGGCCAAGAATAACTTCAAAGCCTATCTCACAGGCGAAAGCGTAAAACCTAAAAAATATCTTCACGTCCTGCGTTCAGTATTGGCATGCGAATGGATCAAACAAAAGAAAACTATTCCTCCGGTACTTTTCAAAGAAGTTTATGAAGGGATTCTTGTCCCCGGGACGCCCTTCTATGCCGAATTCCAAGAACTCCTCAAAATTAAAGCCGAAGAAAAAGAAAGGACTACAGGTGACCATTTTGTCGCTGTCGATAAGTTCATAGACGAATTCTTCAACGAGAGCAAGGGGCCGCTTCTTTCGTCAAAAGAGCCGGTGAACGTTGATGAATACGACAATTTCTTTCTCGAGTGTCTGCGCCGCGAAAACTAATCTCATCTCCGTTATCTGGAAGCTATACAAACCTGTACATTGCTTCTCAGTTCGCTCTTCG
>ERZ838225.131-NODE-131-length-117047-cov-11.026848_pt1 | contig 117047 bp, 97 predicted proteins | sample MGYA00519684_ERZ838225 | MGnify/ENA primary metagenome ERZ838225 (study PRJEB31850, sample SAMEA3708829) | human gut metagenome | biome: human gut; feature: human-associated habitat; material: faeces | place: China | collected 2014 ... | reverse complement strand
ACCTCCTAAGTAGATTTTTGTTATTTGCCTTGTCTACTTAAGAGGTATCATATCACGCACCAGCGGCTTAGATCATCACCGAAGGCTAACCTGCTCAACGGCAGCTATTTCGTGCAGCAAAACACTCCAGCATCCTTTGTGACCGAGAATCCAGCATCTGTTTTTTTCTTGACGAAGCTTCGAAATTCTGCAAAGTGGTCAAGCAAATATTGATTCTGGTTGCCGTGGCAGGAGAGAATATAGAGAATCAGCGGTTCGGCATCTGGAACGAGAAGCGAGTCTTCGTAGGAGAGCCATTTCACATCACTAAAATATGGCGCTAGAATCTCGGCTCCATTTTCGCGCCCGAATCGCTCGTAAAGACAATCTGCCGACAGTACAATGCGCGAGTCAAAGTCAGACACGAGACGACTGATTTCTTTCATGTGGTCTGCACCATATGTGCTGCATAAGAATCGTCCGCCGGGCTTTAATACTCTAGCGGCCTCGCGGCACGCCTGTGTCACATCACTGCAGTAAAAAAGAACATGGTTTGCCAAAACAAGGTCAAATGATTCATCTGCAAACGGAAGTGCCTCACAGAAGCATTCACGAAATGAAAATTCATCGCCATCGCCTATTGCACGTCTTGCATCACGAAGCATTCCCTCTGAGATATCAGTCAGCATAATTGAGCAAGTTTTAAGAAGATCTGGCTGCTGATCATGAGTTTTGGTGTGATCTGGAAAATTATTCTGGGAAAACTGTTTCTTTGCCTCACACCAGAGTGTGCCGTCACCGCAGCCAGTTTCTAAAATATTCATTCCTGACGCCAGATGGCAGTTTTCCAGAATCCAAGGAAACCAACCCTGTTTGTTTTGGGAATAAAGGCGGTGAAGATTGATGCGGGCAGAGATATTCGAGGCATTTTGATACTGCTTTTTTAAGCTTTCCTCCATGCCAGTCAGATGGATCAGATTTAACATGCGGCTCCAGTCAATGCTGTGCTGCTTGTTTATGGCATCTGCTGTTTCAAGGATTGCTTTTTCTACAAGCTGCATTTGCTCAATGCGGTCGCGCACGAGATTTAATTGTATGTTGAGGGAATTTTGCATGTAGTGAAGATCTTTTGTGTCTACGATCATTTCACGAATATCATCAAGTGAGAAGCCAAGATATTTTAATAATAAAATTTGTTGGAGACGCGCAAAATCTTCATCAGTGTAAAAGCGTGCACCAGATTCATTTACAAAAGAGGGCTTTAAAATACCCTGCTTGTCATAATAGCGGATAGTCCGCAGGGTGACATGAGCCATCCCTGCGAACTGTCCAGAAGAATAGTAGCCTTCTTTTTTCATAAATTAAATCCTTATATTTTTTTTGCGGGTCCCAAGCTCAAAGCCTTTAGTGCAAGCACGAACGGCTTTTGGAGATTTTGACCCTGGTATCATTTCACAAAAACTGTCTTGCCTTCTTTTACGAATAATGGAACGCGGTTAAGCGGAGCATCCACAGTAATTGTGCAGCCGCCATCATAAACCTTACCTGTCTCATATTCACACCAGCGTCCCTCAGGCAGATACAGAGTACGTGTGCGCTCACCAGCATAAAGAACTGGAGCAACAAGAAGGTCATGACCAAAGAGAAATTCGTCTGCAATTTCCCAGCAAGTTTTATCTGCCGGATAATCGTAGAACAGCGGCTTCATAACAGGTGTTCCCTTTTCGTGAGCCTCCTCCATAACAGTTGTCATATAACCTTTCATGGATTCACGAAGCAGGATATAGTAACTCATCATATCCTGAATCTCAGGTGTGTAGCTCCAGATTTCATTGTCGGCACCAGAAGCAACTTTACCGCCGCCTGTTGTGCCAAGTGGCTTGTAGTGAGGATCACGGTCGCCGTGCAGACGCATAACAGGGCAGAATGCACCAAACTGGAACCAGCGCATCAAAAGCTCATGGAAGGCTGGATCATGTACATTTGCGCCGTGGAAGCCGCCAATATCAGCAGTCCACCATGCAATTCCGGCAAGACCCATGTTTAAGCCAGCTGTCAGCTGATAGCGAAGATAAGTAAATGTAGAAGGAACGTCACCGGACCAGACAAGTGCACCATAGCGCTGGGAACCAGCCCATGCACAGCGAACAAGATTCAGAGGGTTTTCAATTCCTTCCTTCTTCATACCGTCAAAGAAGGTCTGAGAATAGCGAGCTGGATACTCATTTGCACACTCTAATGCCGGACCATCGTAATAGCGGTAGATATCAAAATCCTGAACTGTGTATTCCGGTTCGGCCTCATCCAGCCAGAATAAATCGACACCAAGTGTGCGGTAATTTTCCATTGCCTTTTGCCATACAAATTCACGTGTTTCAGGATTTGTAGGGTCAATAAAGCACTCCATTCCCCAGCATTCCATTGTAACATTTAAGCCGCGGTCTGTACGGATTAAAAGATCACGCTCACTCATTTCCTCATAGTTAACGCTTGTACGGTCGACAGTTGGCCAGATGGAAACCATCACGCGAACACCCATCTTGTGAAGTTCATCGATCATTGCCTTTGGATCAGGGAAATATTCCGGGTCAAAGCGCCAGTCACCCTGCTGTGTCCAGTGGAAGAAGTCGATAACAATAACAGACAGCGGAATATTTAATTCCTTATATCTGCGCGCAATAGTTAATACTTCATCTTGTGTCTGATAGCGAAGCTTACACTGCCAAAAGCCCATAGCCCATTTTGGCATCATCGGGACACGTCCGGTAAGCTCTGTGTATTGCTCTACAAGTGCTGCAGGTGTATCGGCTGCATTAATCCAGTAATCAATCTGGCGTGTAGATTCAGCAGTAAACTCTGTTACGTTAGCACCAAGCGTTGCGCGTCCAATTGCAGGATTATTCCACAAAAGACCATAGCCCTTGCTAGATACAAGATAAGGAACGCTTGCCTGAGTATTTTTCTGAGCAAGCTCAAGTGTACAGCCCTTTAAATCAAACTGTGGCTGCTGATATTGGCCCATGCCAAAGAGTTTTTCGTTATCATCTGCCTCAAAACGTACACTTAATGCATAGTTGTCGCCTCCAACAGCATGGTAGGTTCTTGCAGCAGCACGCTGCATAATGATTGTATCAAGATCCTTCCAATCCTTTGTTCCATAATCCCAGCTGCGATAATATTCCTTTAGTAAAAGTTCATCCTTTTCATTATAGAAACTGATACGTCCAAAGTCTGTAACAACAGCGTAGATACTGCCATTTCTCACGATTGCATGATCGTCAAAAAGCTCAATTTTTCCGTCTGCCTTTGCAGGAACATCGAGTGCCCAATCCTTATCAGAAAAGCTTCGATTTTGTGTAGCGCGAACACGAAGTCCGGCACCCCATGGACAAATTTCCATAATTTCCTGGCGGCGCTTAAAGAAAAGTGCACCATCCTTTATTTCAAAAAATTTCATATGTAATACCAACCTTCCTTTTTATTCTCGTCAAGTTTTTGAGATAGTTATATTCTACTATATTATGCAAAAAAAGCAATGGACAAAACTAAAATGATGCTTGCTTTTTGTGGAATGTTTTGTACAATAAAGGGTAAGAGTCACCGGCAGCTGCCGATGACTCCAAGATTGTAATATACTGGGGGACAAACCATGGGAATTGTAGTAATCGGCGCCGTATTTGTAGATATCAAAGGCTTTCCTGAGGATGTATATGTGCCGGAGGGCCGCAATGCGGGACGGATTGAATACATACACGGAGGCGTAACGCGAAATGTCGTGGAGGACATTGCAAATGTTGAGCTTAGGCCTACATATGTAAGCATCGTAGATACATCTGCGCTGGGTGAAGATGTTGTACGCAAATTAAAAAGACATAAGGTAGATACAAGCTATGTGAAGAGTGTTCCAGGTGGAATGGGAACATGGCTGGCCGTATTTGACAACAAGGGTGATCTGGCAGGATCTATCTCACAAAGACCAAACTTGTATCCGATTTTGTATACTCTTGAGGAAAAGGGAGATGAGATCATTTCTAAGGCAGATTCCATCGTACTGGAAATGGACGTTGACAAGGAAATCATAAAAAAGACATTCCAGCTTGCACAAAAGTATAATAAGAGGGTGTATGGTGTTGTAACAAATATGAGCATTGCCGTGGAACGACGTGATTACTTAAAGCATTTTGACTGCTTTGTATGCAATCAGATTGAGGCAGGCATTTTCTTTGCAGAGGACTATGAGGGAAAGACACCGCAGGAACTTTGCGAGATTATTTCAGCAAATGTTGTGAGCGCTCAGATTCCATCAATTGTTGTTACGATGGGCGGTGAAGGCGCCGTGTATGCAGACTGTAAGGGAAATAAAGGTATTTATCCGGCGCGCAAGGTAATAGTGCGTGATACAACAGGAGCAGGAGATGCCTTCTTTGCAGGTGTTGCCATTGGCATGACATATGGCAAAGAATTAAAGGAAGCAGTTGAAATCGGTACACGTCTTGCTGCATCTGTTATAATTACAACAGACAATGTATGTCCGCGTTTTCTGCCGAAGGAGCTTGGACTTGACATTGATGTAGAGCAGTAGCAAACAAATAAATTGAGAAAGGCAGTAGAAAACAATGAATATTGTATGTTTGGATTTAGAAGGTGTATTGGTACCGGAGATCTGGATTGCATTTGCTAAGGCAAGCAACATCCCAGAACTGAAAAGAACAACAAGGGATGAGCCGGATTATGATAAGCTGATGAAGTGGAGACTGGGCATCTTAAAGGAACACGGCCTTGGCTTAAAGGAGATTCAGCAGACTATAGCACAGATCGATCCAATGCCTGGTGCTAAGGAATTTCTTGATGAGTTAAGAAGCATGACACAGGTAATCATTATCAGTGATACATTTACACAGTTTGCAGCACCGCTTATGAAAAAGCTTGGGTGGCCAACAATCTTTTGCAACACGCTTGAGGTCGCAGAGGATGGAGAAATTACAGGTTTTAAGATGAGAATTGAGCAGTCTAAGCTGACAACGGTAAAGGCACTGCAGTCTATTGGTTTTGAGACAATCGCAAGCGGTGACAGCTATAATGATCTTGGAATGATTCGTGCGAGCAAAGCGGGATTTTTATTTCGAAGTACTGATGCAATCAAAAATGAAAATCCAGACCTTTTGGCATTTGAGACATATGACGAACTGATGGCAGCGATAAAGAAAGCACTTTAAAAATATAATCGGGGAGATTATCATGGAAAAGATTAAGTCAAGATGGGCAAAGCTCGCCGTTATTATCGCAGGTTCATTTTTATACACATTTGGTATGAACTATTTTTTGATTCCGTATGGTCTTTACAGCGGCGGAGGTGTCGGAATTGCACAGGTTCTTACGTATTTGCTTGGAAAGATCATAGATTTTGGCGGCAAAAATGTGTATGGTATTGTTTACTTTTTGATTAATATTCCGCTTCTTGTTTTGGCATGGAAAGGAATTGGAAAAGGCTTTCTTGTTAAGACACTGATAGGCTCAGTGGCGATCAGTATATTTGCAAGCATCATTCCGATTCCGGCAACGCCAATCGTTGATTCTGTTGTTGCCTCAGTTTTGATTGCGGGTATTATCACTGGTTTTGGTGTCGGTCTGCTGCTTGTAGCTGGCGGCAGCGGCGGCGGTGTAGATGTCATCGGCATGTGGGCAGCTAGAAAGTTCAAGAATGCATCTGTTGGAAAGATTTCATTGTATGTCAATGTGGTAGTATATGCGAGTCTTCTTTTGATGTTTGATATTGAGATTGTTATCTATTCTCTTATTTATATGGTATTTTTTACACTTATGATGGATAGGGTCCATTATCAAAATATCACTGTTCGACTGATGATTTTTACAAAGCAGGAAGGAATTGATCAGAAGATTTTAAAGCAGACAGGACGCGGTGTGACAGAGTGGACTGGTGTAGGTGCCTACACAAAAGAAGAGACAAAAATCATGATTTGCTGTATCAATAAATTTGAGACAGCAGAGTTTGTCGAAATTATTCACAGTATTGACCCGAAAGCGTTCGTAATTGCTGACGAAGGTGTTTCTGTCATGTCAGGCAACTTTGAAAAAAGACTGTGATAAAAAAAATAAATATCAACAAAAATAATGGATGTTTGCTGATGCAAATTAGTCAAAACACAGAAATACATGTCTCCTATTGGCGAATACGCAAAAAAATGGTAGTATAAAGATATGTAACATCACGTAGAACGATGTACTGTAAACACGCCCATAGTGTGCCCTTTTTTAGGGGCTGGGCAAAAGGAGGAATAAAAAAATGACAATTAATGAGCAGTTTAAAGAGTATGGCGTTGTTCCGGTTGTAGTACTGAACGATGCAAAGGATGCACTGCCGTTAGCAAAGGCTTTAGTAGAGGGTGGTCTTGCTTGTGCAGAGGTTACATTCCGTACTGATGCAGCAGAGGAGTCCATTCGTCTTATGAGCGAGGCTTATCCGGAGATGTTAGTTGGTGCAGGTACCGTTCTGACAATCGATCAGGTAAACCGTGCTGTTAAGGCAGGTGCTAAGTTCATCGTTAGCCCAGGATTTGATCCAGAGATCGTTGACTACTGTTTAGAGAACAACATTCCGGTACTGCCAGGCTGCATCACTCCATCAGAGGTTGCACAGGCTGTTAAGCGCGGACTGAAGGTTGTTAAGTTCTTCCCGGCAGAGCAGGCTGGCGGAATCGCTATGATCAAGGCTATGGCAGCTCCGTACACCATGGTTAAGTTCATGCCGACTGGTGGAATCAATACAAAGAACCTGGCAGACTACTTAAGCTGTGATAAGATTCTTTGCTGTGGCGGAAGCTGGATGGTAAAGGGCGACATGATCAAGGCTGGTGAGTTCGATAAGATCACTGCTATGACCAAGGAAGCAGTTGCAAAGGTTAAGGAAATCCGCGGCTAAGTGTAATGCTAGGGTCGAAAAGTCGCAAGCTGATCATGCTTGCATGAGGAAAAAAGAAAGGTATGGTTTAGAAAAAAATGAATTTAAATTTGAGACCAGCAAGTGAGTGCAAATTTGATGCAGTATCTCTGGGCGAGGTTATGCTTCGTCTTGATCCGGGCGAGGGCAGAATCCGTACTGCAAGATCCTTCCGCGCATGGGAAGGCGGCGGAGAGTACAATGTTATCCGTGGTTTAAGAAAGTGCTTCAAGATGAATACCGCTGTTATCACTGCATTTGCTGATAACGAGGTTGGTATGCTGATGGAAGATTTCATCTGCCAGGGTGGTGTTGATACTTCCCTTATCAAGTGGATGAAGACTGACGGTATTGGCCGTATCTGCCGTAACGGTTTAAACTTCACTGAGAGAGGATTTGGAATCCGTGGTGCTGTAGGTTGCTCTGACCGTGCAAACACTGCTATTTCTAAGGCTACTCCAGATGATTTCGATTTTGAGTACATCTTCGGAACATTAGGTGTTCGTTGGCTGCATACTGGCGGTATCTACGCTGCACTGTCTGAGCAGTCTTGCGAGACTGTTTTAGCTGCAATCAAGACCGCTAAGAAGTATGGAACTATCGTATCCTACGACTTAAACTATCGTCCATCTATGTGGAGCGCTATCGGCGGACAGGCTAAGGCTCAGGAAGTAAACAAGGAGATCGCTAAGTACGTTGACGTTATGATCGGTAACGAGGAAGACTTCACTGCTTGCCTTGGCTTCGAGATCGAAGGAAACGATGCAAACTTAAAGACTCTGAATCTTGACGGATACAAGAAGATGATCAATGAGGCTGCTAAGACTTACCCGAACTTCAAGGCTGTAGCTACAACTCTTCGTCAGGTTAAGACTGCAACTGTTAACGATTGGAGCGCAATTTGCTGGGCAGATGGTGAGATCTACAAGGCTAAGGATTACAACGGTCTGGAGATCATGGACCGTGTAGGCGGCGGCGATTCCTTCGCATCTGGTCTGATCTACGGTTTAATGACTACTGAGAACGCTGAGATGGCTGTTAACTATGGTGCAGCTCACGGCGCACTGGCTATGACAACTCCTGGTGATACCACTATGGCAAGCAAGAAGGAAGTAGAGGCTATCATGGGCGGAGCTGGAGCTCGTGTACAGAGATAAGTAATAATTCAACCCGGTAAGTAATGAGATCCTACTCGTGAATTTTACGAAAAATAATAGTAAAAATTTTTCCCTCGAAATGGTGTATAAACATCGTTTCGGGGGATTTTTGTATCTTAGGGATTGTGTATAAAATCTTGTTTCTTGATAGATACTGTGGAAGAGAGAAGCTTTTTAGCTAAGCTTTTTGAAACTATCCGTTATTTACAGGAGGAAAACAAACTGATGGATGATCAGACAAAAAAGCTTTTAAAGGAGTGTAATGTAGGCTGCAAGATGGCGCTTCAAAGTATGACACAGGTAGAAGATTATCTTGAGGACAGTGAGCTGGAGCAAGCTGTAGAGGATTATCGCAGAGAGCATGAGCGAGTAGAGAAGGAAACATCGCGTCTTTTAATGGAGGCGGGTGTATCAGAGAAGGATCCAAGTCCTGTGGCATCTGCATCTTCATGGATTACAACAGAGATGCGGCTTATGATGAAGGGAGATTGTCATCAGGTAGCAAAACTGATGATGAATGGATGCAACATGGGGATTCAAAGCATTGCAAAGTGTCAGAATGAGTGTAGGGATGCAAGCCGGGAAGCCAGACAGATTGCAGAAGGTTTGATACACACTGAAGAAGATTTTATGGGAAGGATGAAGGAGTTTTTGTAACTTAATCAGGGCGCTTATGCGCCCTTGCGAAATTTACGTGTCACATCATCGTAAATTATTAGAGTAATATTTTCCAGTTGCATATCAACACCTAAATCGCTATAATGAGGGAAAATACATAAAGAAAGTAGAGGAAGACATGAAAAGTATAAAGAAATGGTCATTTACACAGGTTATGGTATTTGGCTTTCTGGCGCTGATACTTGTAGGTGCATGCATTTTAATGCTGCCGATATGCAATGCCAATGGAAAGTGGCTCAATTTTCCAGATGCACTGTTTACATCATGTACCTGTGTCTGTGTGACAGGACTAGTAACTGTTGTCCCGGCATTTCAGTTTACATTTCTGGGAAAGTTGGTCATGCTGTTTTTAATTCAAGTCGGAGGCTGGGGCGTTATTGTCTGTGTGACGTATGTGCTTGTTCTTATGAAAGTCAAACTCACCATTCAGGAACGCGTGATGCTGCAAAATTATTTTAACCGCGACAGTATGCGTGGTCTTGTCGGAATACTGCAGTATGTCGTAAAGGGATCACTTGTGGTAGAAGGCATTGGTGCGTTAGGATATGCATGCCGCTTTATTCCACAGTTTGGACTGCTTCGAGGCATATGGTATGCAGTGTTTCACTCAATATCAGCCTTTTGTAATGCAGGAGTAGATTTACTAGGCGATTCTAGTTTTGCGATGTATGCAGATGATGTACTGATAAATACAGTTACAGCTTTTTTAATTATAGCAGGCGGAATTGGCTTTATGGTATGGAGGGAATTGGTTGCTTTTATAAAAAAGGCAGCTAAGAAGGAGACAGGAATCAGACAGGGTCTGAGAAAGCTATCTCTTCATACAAAGTTAGTGCTTTTAATGACAATCAGTTTGTTATTGGGCGGAACTTTATTTTTCTTCATTGTAGAATATAATAATCCAAATACATTAGGATCTATGGGCTTTTTCCAAAAGCTGATGGCATCATTCTTCCAGTCAGTGACAACAAGAACTGCAGGATTTTTTACTGTGCCGCAGGATCAGCTTAGAGAGGTTTCGAGGCTGTTTAGCTGTTTTTTGATGTATATTGGAGGCTCTCCTGTAGGAACAGCAGGAGGTGTGAAAACAGTTACAGTAGCTGTTGTGCTGCTTAGCTGTGGTTCTATTCTGGCAGGTCATGAAGATACAGAGTGCTTCAGGCGTTGTATTCCAATGAATATTGTTCGAACAGCATTGTCAGTTTGCATTGGAGGTTTATTGTTGGTACTAGTAGGCACCCTTGCATTAATGGTTGCAGAGCCAGAGGCAACAATTATGCAGGCTACATATGAGGTGGTCTCTGCAACGGCGACAGTAGGTCTGACAGCAGGTCTTACGCCGAAACTTCACATTGCTGGAAAATTTATTATTATTGCGCTGATGTATATGGGTCGAATTGGACCTATTACAATTCCTCTTATGATTGCAGGAAGTATAAAGAGAAGAAATGAAAAGAGAAGACTGCCAGAGGAACATATCATGGTAGGATAAGATTATTTTAAATGCGAGCTTTGAAAAGCAGAAGGGAAAGTCATGAAAAAACAGCAGTATATTGTATTTGGTTTAAATCGTTTTGGCACAAGTGTAGCGAGAACACTTGCAGCAGCTGGAAATGAGGTAGTGGCAGTGGATCAGGATGCAGACCGCGTGGCACAGATCGCTGATGATGTCAGCTATGCAGTGCAGGTTGATGTGGCCGATGAGGATGCCATGAGCGGTCTTGGAATGGAGCATATGGATGGTGCAGTCATTGCTGTTGCCAGCAACATGGAAGCAAGCATTGTGATTGCAATGAAATGTAAGGAGTATAACATTCCACAAATTATTGCAACTGGAAAAAACGAAGTGCATGGAAAGGTCTTGAAAAAGCTTGGTGTCACAAGAGTCGTATTTCCAGAAGTGGAGATGGGTGCGCGAGTTGGAAAATATCTTACGGCACGTGATTTTTCAGACTGGATTAATCTGTCAAATGATTACAGTATGGTCGAGATGGCAATTCCATCAGCGTGGGTAGGAAAGACTCTTCGTGAACTTGATCTTAGAAATAAATATGGAATGAACATTGCAGGTATTCGCATTAATAACCACATGAATTTGCAGTTTTCACCAGATGAAAAACTACAAAAAGATATGCAGATGTATGTCATTGGAAAAGACAGGGATCTGCAGCATTTCAATGGTTAAGGCATGACAGATTTGTCCTTTTGACAGATATTCCTATTTTTACACGGAAAACTTCTATATATTACTCAATTTACAGATTAGCCTGCGAATGATATACTTTTCTTGAAAAAAGAAAAGGGAGGTATCTGTTGTGAAAACATCATACAGATTATCAGAGGCAGCTTTCCGCCTTGATGGAAAAATGCCGCTGAAGCAGGCAATCCCGCTTGGCTTACAGCATGTGCTGGCTATGTTTGTGGGAAACTTAACGCCGCTTTTGATTATCACCGGCGCATGTGGAATTGCAGGCGGTGAGTTTGCAGATTTACAGCTGCAGCTTTTACAGAATGCAATGCTGGTAGCAGGAATTGTTACTTTAGTTCAGCTGTTCGCTATCGGACCGGTCGGAGGAAAGGTTCCGATTATTATGGGTACATCTTCTGGTTTTATCGGAGTATTTAACTCAGTTGCCGCAACTATGGGCGGAGGCGTTCTTGCCTATGGTGCCATTATGGGAGCATCCATAATCGGTGGTTTGTTTGAGACTGTTCTTGGTTTATTCTTAAAGCCACTTCGTAAATTCTTCCCATCCGTAGTGACAGGTACAGTTGTTATGTCCATCGGTCTTAGCTTGATTTCAGTCGGCATCAATTCTTTTGGCGGCGGAAATACAGCAAAAGACTTTGGTTCCATGGAAAATCTGCTTTTAGCATTGTTTGTTCTTGTAATGATTCTTGTTTTCAAGCATGCGACAAAGGGCTTTGCAAGCTTTTCTGCAATTTTACTTGGAATTATCTGTGGTTATGTAGCAGCATTTATCATGGGTTTTGTACTTCCGACAACAGGTGTTACAGCAGATGGTGTTGAGTATACAAAGGCATGGGTATTAAATTGGCAGAAGGTAGCAGACGCGTCTTGGTTTGCAATTCCGACATTGATGCCGGTAAAGCCAGTATTTGATCTGCGTGCGATCCTCCCAGTATTGATTATGTTTGTCGTAACAGCAGTTGAGACAGTTGGTGATATCTCTGGCGTTATGGAAGGTGGTCTTGGCCGTGAAGCTACCGATACAGAGCTTTCAGGCGGTGTTATGTGTGATGGTCTTGGATCTTCATTTGCAGCACTGTTTGGTGTGCTTCCGAATACCTCCTTTTCACAGAACGTTGGTCTTGTAAGCATGACAAAGATTGTAAACCGTTTTGCATTGTCAACAGGTGCTATTTTCCTGATTCTTTGCGGGCTCTGTCCAAAGCTTGGTGCAATCGTTTCAATTATGCCGCAGTCAGTTTTAGGCGGTGCAGCAGTTATGATGTTCTCATCAATTGTAATTAGCGGTATTCAGCTGATCACAAAGGAGCCATTGACAGCAAGAAATCTTTCTATCGTTTCTGTTGCTCTTGGTGTTGGCTATGGTATGGGTGCAAATGCAAGCATCTTAAATCAGGCACCACAGGCAGTTCAGCTGATCTTTGGCGGTTCAGGAATCGTTCCGGCAGCACTTGTTGCTATTGTATTAAATATTCTTCTTCCTAAGGAAAAGAAAGAGGATGCAGCAGCGTAAGCAAAGATCACATAAGCTGATATTTGAGGCTATTAAGAAGTATAAGCAAATCTTCTTGTGTATCAACATCTTTTAGTTCATATTCGTCCTGAACGGGTACTAATTGTATCCGTTCAGGATATTTTTTTGCAACAAAACCGCCGCCCTTTCCCTCGGGCAGAAAAAAAAGTTCAGAAAATGCCCAGCTTGGAAAAAGAACAGGGGCACCAGGAGTGTTTTGAAAGGCAGGGCGAATAATTTTTTTGTTGTCAGCTAAAAAAGCATCAATAAGATTAATTATAGTTTCGCGGCTAAGAAGCGGCTGATCGCCAGGACAAAACAGGCATCCGCTTATATCACCATTACGCGTAACCTCGTCCAAGCCCATACGTATGGTATCATTTCTAAAGGGCTCATCATGCAAAATAATAGGAACATTTTGAGCATGGCACAGCGAAGCAACATCTGCATGGCGTGTCACAACAACGCGGTGTGAAAAAAGACCATCTGTAACAGTAAGTGCGCGACATATCAGGGGCTGCCCATCAAAATCAGCCATCAGCTTGTTGCCGCCAAAACGCTTTCCAAGCCCAGACGCCATAATGACACAGCCAAGATGTGGGGTAGTAGGGGTAATCTGCATAGTATATTCTCCATTTTTAGGTTAGGTTGTTTTTTTAGGTACAGTTCACGGATAAGCTAATATTTATAGCAAAGCCCGAAGGTGAATGGATTTCACCGAAGGGCTTTTATTGCATGACGCGTGAACTGTAACCGTGAGCATGAACTAATAAGAAAAGTATATCAAAACTGCTTTTCAAAATCAAATTGGATTGGTATAATGAAAGTGATGCTTACAGCATAGGAAAAATGCTGTGACAAATGATAATGGCAGTTTGTTAAAACGACGTAAGGAGATGAGAGGATGGTAACGATACAAAAATATGTTAAGGCGCAGAGTCTTGAGGAAGCATGGAAGCTTAATCAAGGCAAAAAGAATAGGATTCTTGGCGGTATGCTGTGGATGCGTCTTGGAAATGGTACTATAAGTACAGCGATTGATTTGTGTGATCTTGGACTTGACACAATTGAAGAGACAGATGAGGAATTTTCCATTGGCGCACGTGTGACGCTTCGTGAGTTAGAGCAGCATGTAGGATTGAATACATATACGCATGACGCTGTGAAAAATGCAGTAAAGGATATTGTCGGTGTCCAGTTTAGAAATATGGCGACAATCGGCGGAAGCATCTGGGGACGCTTTGGATTTTCAGATGTGCTGACTGTTTTTCTGGCTATGGACAGCTATGTGGAGCTTTATAAGGGCGGAATTGTTTCAATGGCAGATTTTGTTTCAATGAAAATGGATAATGATATTTTGATTCGTGTGATTGTAAAAAAGCGTGCCTGTCAGATCGCTTATATGGCTGTTAGAAACCAGAGCACCGATTTTCCAGTGCTGACCTGTTGTGTATCAAAACTGGAAGGAAAGTATCGCGCTGTAATTGGCGCTCGTCCGAAAAGAGCAAAACTTGTTAGTGATGAGAATGGCATAATGGCAAATGGTGTCACGAAGGAAATTGCCGCTGCATTTGCTTCATATGTCGCAGAACAGGTGCCAACTGACAGCAATTTGCGCGGCAGCAGTACTTACCGTACACATTTGATTCATGTATTGACAGAACGCTGTGTGGCACAGCTTTACAATCAGCAATAAATAAACGGCCCAAAATAGAAAGGGAAATGAATGGAAATCAAGGTTAAATTAAATGGAAAAAATGTAATCGGCAATGTGGAAGCAGATACAGTGCTGTTAGACTGGCTTCGTGAAAAGGGATGCCTTAGCGTTAAGCGCGGATGTGACACATCAAACTGCGGCCTGTGCACAGTATTTATGGATAATAAGCCGATTTTATCATGTTCAAAGCTTGCTGTGCAGGCAGATGGTCATGAGATTAAGACACTTGAAGGTCTTCAGGAAGAGGCATTAGAATTTGTAGGATTTATCGCAGATCAGGGAGCAGACCAGTGTGGTTTTTGCAATCCAGGTTTTGTTATGAATACAATTGCACTTCTTCGCGAAAATCAAGATCCAACGGATGATGAAATCCGCGCATTTCTTGCTGGAAATCTTTGCCGCTGTTCTGGCTACGAAGGCCAGCTTCGCGGAATCCGTAACTTTCTTGACAGCCGCAAAGCTTGTGCAGACGAGAAAAATAGCAACTGACAAAGTAGAGCTAAAAGCTCATATAAATAGAAAAGGACTATTTTATGCAGAAAGAATATAAATCAATAAATAAATCTGTCCGGAAAAAGGATGCGATGCAGCTGCTTACCGGAAAGCCTGTTTATACAGATGATGTAACACCAAGCGATGCACTTGTGGTTAAGATTCTTCGCTCTCCTCATGCAAATGCCATTGTGCAGGAGATCAATACAAAGGCAGCAAAGTTAGTTCCAGGTGTTGTCGATATATATACTTGGGAAGATGTGCCGAAGAATCGTTTTGCGATTGCAGGTCAGACCTTTCCTGAGCCATCACCATATGACCGCTTAATTTTGGATCGTCATGTGCGCTTTTCAGGAGATGCAGTGGCGCTTATCGCAGCTGAAAATGAGAAGGCAGCCATTAAGGCAATGAAGTTAATCAAGGTAAAATATGAGGTGCTTGAACCTGTTCTTGATTTCCATACAGCAAAGGACAATTCTGTGCTTGTTCACCCAGAAGAGGATTGGTTTCCGCCGTGTCCTGTCGGAGGTGATAACAAGAGAAATCTTGTCGCAAGCGGATGTGACTTTGATGGTGATGTAGAAGGCATTATGGCAGACTGTGATATCACCATTGATCATACTTATCACATGAAGGCATATAATCAGGCAATGATGGAGCCATTTATCTGCTATACAAGTCTTGACCGTTATGGCAGGCTTCACGTTGTATCTTCAACACAGATTGTATTCCATACACGACGTATTCTTTCCAATGCGCTCGGCATTCCAAAGAGTCGCATTCGCGTGGAGAAGCCTCGTATTGGCGGAGGTTTTGGTGCAAAGCAGACAGCAGTTTGTGATGTGTATCCAGCTTTTGTCACTATGAAGACAGGCCGTCCGGCAAAGATCAATTACACAAGAACAGAAGCACAGATTGCTGGTTCTCCGCGCCATGAGATGGAAGTGCGCGTGCGCCTTGGTGCAAACAAGGATGGAAAGATTCGTGTGTTAGATCTTTACACTTTATCAAACTCAGGAGCCTACGGTGAGCATGGTCCGACAACAGTTGGTCTATCCGGACACAAATCAATTCCGCTTTATACAGGATCACTTGAAGCATTTCGTTTTTCGTATGATGTTGTGTACACAAATCATCAGGCAGCAGGTGCATATCGTGGTTATGGAGCAACGCAGGGAATCTTTGCACTGGAATCTGCTGTCAATGAGTTAGCTGATAAGCTTGGCATGGATCCAACTGTTCTTCGTGATAGAAATATGGTAAGAGAAGGCATGGTTATGCCGGCTTACTACGGAGAGACAGCAAATGCATGTGCGCTTGACCGCTGTATGGAGCACTGCAAGAAGATGTTTAACTGGGATGAAAAGTATCCTGTTCGTGACATGGGCAACGGCAAAGTGCGTGCAGCTGGTGTTGGTATGGCAATGCAGGGAAGCTGTATTTCAAACTTAGACGTTGGCTCTGCGACATTAAAGTTAAATGAGGATGGCGGCTACAATTTGCTAATAGGCGCTGCTGATATGGGTACTGGATGTGATACTATTCTTGCACAGATGGCAGCAGAATGCATGGACTGCAGCGTAGATGATATTGCAGTATTTGGAGCAGATACAGATGCTTCACCGTATGATTCTGGTTCATATGCATCATCAACTACTTATATCACAGGAAAGGCAGTAGAAAAGGCATGTGCTGACTTAAAGAAAAAGATCTGCGAGATTGCAGCACAGATGATGAACTGCGAGAAGGAAGATGTTGCATTTGAGAGCAGTCGCGTGCGCTGTATTTCAACTGGACAGACAGTGTCATTGTCAGAGATTGCTTATAAGACACAGCTGGCAAGCAACAGCAATGCAGAGGCAACAGCGTCTCATTTTTCACCTGTATCACCGCCGCCGTATATGGTTGGAATGGCAGAGATAGAACTTGATAAGCTGACAGGTGAGGTTAAGGTGCTTGACTTTATGGCTGTTGTGGACTGTGGTATTCCGATTAACCCGGCACTGGCAAGAATCCAGGCAGAGGGCGGAATTGTGCAGGGTATCGGTCATACTTTAATGGAGAATGTCACCTACGATAAGTCTGGCCGTCCAATTGAGTCTACCTTTATGCAGTACAAGATTCCGACACGTCTTGATATGGGCAAGCTGAAGGTAGAATTTGAACACAGCTATGAACCGACGGGACCGTTTGGTGCGAAGTCAATAGGCGAGATTGTAATCAATACGCCGGCACCGGCCATCGCTCATGCGATTTACCGTGCAACAGGCGTATGGCACAGAGAATTGCCTATTACACCAGAAGATATCGCAATGTCGATTGTGAATTGAGCCATAGGGACAGGTACGGTGGCACCGTACCTGTCCCACAATGGTTCTTGGAGAAATAGTTACGATGAGAAATATAAGTTTGCTGATAAAACCGGTTTCAGGAATATGCAACATGATGTGTGATTATTGCTTTTATTGTGATGAAGCAAAAAAGAGAACACAGCATGTATATGGGATGATGAATGAAAAAACACTTGAAACCATTATAGAAAAAACAATAAGTGAGGCAGATGCTGTAGCAAGCTTTACTTGGCAGGGGGGAGAACCTACACTTCGGGGTATAGATTTTTTTGAAAAAGCAGTAGCACTTCAAAAGAAATATAAACAGCAGTATCAGCGAAACAATCTTCATATAATGAATTCCTTCCAGACTAACGGGTATGAGCTAGACAGACAGTGGGCCAAATTTTTCAAAAGAAATCAATTTCTGGTCGGGTTATCAATAGATGGCTTACCAGAAATTCATGATTCCTTTAGAAAAGGGAAAGATGGATCAGAAAGCTTTTTTAGAGTAAAGCAGGCGGCAGAGCTTCTTGACAAATATCAGGTTGATTATAATATACTCACTGTTGTAACATCACAGGTTGCAGAGCGTATTAAAGAAATATATCCGTTTTATAAAAAATGCGGATGGAATTATCAGCAATATATTGCCTGCCTGGAGCCGTTTGGGGAAAAATCGGGAACAAAGCCGTACTCTCTTTCGCCAAAACAGTACGGAAACTTTCTTTCAAATTTGTTTGAATTGTGGTATCATGATTTACAAGGCGCAAGTCAGCCATATATTAGACAGTTTGAAAACTATGTGGGATTGGCCGCAGGATATATGGCAGAATCTTGTGAGCAAAGGGGATGCTGCGGAGTACAGTATGCAGTGGAAGCAGATGGAAGCGTCTATCCGTGTGATTTTTACGTGATGGATGAGTACCAAATTGGCAATTTTAATACAGATTCGTTTGATCAGATGGATCAAAAACGAAGTGAAATTCGATTTATCGAGCAGTCTTCTCAGGTTGAGGAAGCGTGCATAAGCTGTCCTTATTTTTTATTATGCAGAGGTGGATGCCGGCGAAACAGGGGAAATGGGATACAGACAGAACCAACAAGGAACAATTTTTGTGAAGGATACAAAATTTTCTTTGAAAAATGGTATGATACGCTGATGCAGCTGGGAAAATTGGTGCAAAGATAAATAAGAAACATTATCCATGGGAATGGAAAGGAGAACATGAATGAAAAAGCAGATTGTAGTATTGATGACAGACACAACAAGAAAAGATATGGTTGGCTGTTATGGAAATGAAAAGATGAAGACACCTAATCTTGACCGATTGGCGCAGGAGGGAATCCGTTATGAGAATGCCTATACTTGTCAGCCTGTATGCGGCCCAGCACGAGGTGCAATTTTTACTGGAGCATTTCCACACACCAATGGAGTTGTCACAAACAGTATCGGAATGGGAGATAATGTAAAAACAATCGGACAGCGCTTGCACGATAACAAGATCGAATGCGGCTATATCGGAAAATGGCACCTTGATGGATCTGATTATTTTGGAAATGGTATATGCCCAGATGGATGGAACCCCAAATATTGGTATGATATGAGAACTTATCTTAGTGAGTTGAGCGATGAGGATAAACTTCGCTCTAGAGATTCACAGACATCATACACAGAGGGCTTTTCAGAAGAATTTACATATGCGCATCGCTGCTCCGACAGGGCAATTGCATACTTGAATGAATTTAAGGATCAGGATTTCTTTTTGACTGTTTCATATGATGAGCCGCATGGACCATCTCTTTGCCCAGCTCCATTTAATCATATGTATGATGACTTCTGTTTTGAAAGTTCACCTAGCTTTCAGGACGATCTGTCAAAGAAACCAATGCTGCAGCAGCTTTGGGCAGGAAAGAATTTACATGCACCAGAATCAGAGATAAATAAGGCGTCAAAAAAACTGTCATTGTTCTTAGGCTGTAATTCATTTGCAGATTATGAAATGGGAAGAGTATTGGATGCAATTTACAAGCTTGCACCAGAGGCAATGGTAATTTATACATCAGACCATGGTGATATGCTTGGCGCTCATCGTCTGGCATCAAAGAATGCAGCAGCATACAAGGAAGTAGCTAATATTCCTTTAATTATTAAGGGCGGTGCAAAGGGTCAGGTAGTACATGAGATGGCATCTCACATTGATATTGCACCAACAATTATGGATTATTTTGAACTGCCAGTTCCAAAAACAATGGAAGGAAAGAGTATGCTAGCACAGATTTATGATCCAAGTGTGAAGATAAATGATGCGGTATTTACAGAGTTTACAAGGTATGAAGTTGATCATGATGGTTTTGGTGGTCTGCAGATGATGTGTGCAATCACCACAAAACGCTACAAGTTAGTTATTCATTTGCTTGATACAGATGAGTTTTATGATCTTGAAACAGATCCATATGAGGTAGAAAATAGAATCAACGATGAAGCATATGAAGCTGTCCGTAACGAGCTGCATGATAAGCTTTTGGCGCATATGGATGATACAAGAGATCTGTACCGAGGCTATCAGTGGAAAATGAGACCATGGAGAAAAAATGTCACACCAGATTGGAATAATGGTGGCTATACAAGACAGAGAGAAAACGAAGAATATGAGCCAAGACAGCTTGACTATGACACTGGACTTCCTATGGAAAAAGCAGTGAGAAATAAACTTCTGTATTGATATATGAAATGGGCGCTGCGCATATTGACGCAGCGCCTTTTTAAGTGTTTTTATTTTTCAGTGGAAAATGACGCATCTAGTTGTGCTAAAAATTCCTGTGGAATTTGTCGACACAGTGGAAATACTTCTTTATTTGCCAAATAATCTGCTATAGTGCAAAGAAGCAATGCACTGCGGCGAAGTGACCAGGCAGAGATTAGATCAATAGTGTCATATTCTGTATGCATGCCGTATCCATCACGGTTTAAGGTCATAGAAGGAACTCGTTTCCATGCAAATGTGTTAGAATCACTGCTCCAGACGGAAGATCTTGTCGTCATTCCAATACCGCATTTTTCAGCGAGAGCTTCAAACTGGCGGCAGATTGAAGAATCGCCAGTAACACCTATTACAGTGCCGCCAAGTGCCTGTCCGGCAAGATCAATATTCATGTTAAAGAGGTGATGTGACAATTCAGACTCATGTGCCTTAACATAGGCGCGACTTCCTAAAAGCCCTTTTTCTTCTGCACCAAAAAATACAAAATCAATAGTGCGGCGTGGCTTATGTTCACAAAAATATAAAAACAGTTCCATAACGATTGCACAGCCTGCCATGTTATCGTAGGCGCCAGGTCCTTGTGGAACAGAGTCATAATGAGCAGTCACAGTTAAAATATTATCGCTTTTATCGCTTCCTTCAATGCGGGCACAAATATTTTGTGATGTTTTTTCAACAAGTGTCTGCTCACAGATCATGCGCACGCGTAAAGCACCTTTTTCAACAATCTCTGCTGCGTCCACAAAATGAATGCAAGTGCCAGGAATTTCAGCCAGCGTTTTAGATTGACCAAGATTTTTAGCCGCAGGCAGTCTTTTCTTTCCAGTGTCAATTGGAGTACCAGAGAAAGATACAAAGCCAAGCGCACCAGCCTTTACAAGTTTTTCAAGCATTGTACAGCTCATATAGTTGTTCACCATAACAATCTTTCCATTTGCCTGCTTCATATTAATATCATCAGCATTTTCCAGATAAACAAAATCAGCCTCAAGTCCATTTTCATCTGTGTTGGCACAAAAACCAAAAGTGCAAGCCTCATATACCTTACGGTAAGGCGCTGTCACCTCAAAGAAAGAGCGCTTAATCTGCGGTGCAAAAAAAGAAAACTCCTCCGTGCGAATCTGTGCATCGTATTTTTCTTTTTTTAATTGCTGTAAAATCGTTTCAGCAGCTTTTTGCTCACCACACGTACCAGCTTCACGCACATAATTGAATTTAGAGACAAAGTCATACTGACGTTCTCCACTAATAAACGTATTCATCATATCTTTTTATTCCTTTCCTTTTTATAAAGGCATCATAGAATATATCAATATCTTTGTCAAGCAGTTGAAGAGGCTGCAGTTCACGGATAAGCCAATATTTACAGTAAAGCCCGAAGGTGAATGGCTTTTGTAACATAGTCCAGTGAATTGTAACAGGGCTATGCTGCAAGTATAAGAAAAAACAAAACTAGAGTTGTTTTGTCGAAGCATTGTGTGGTAGAATAAAAGCACAAAATTCAGATTCAGCAACCTGAAAATACAAGATGTGAAAGGATTAAAAAAATGAAGTGGCAGAGAGTTAAATATCAGCCGAACACACCACTTGGTGCAGACGGTCAGAAGGTAACAGCAAGCAAGGCACATACTGAGCTTTCCAAGCAGGCAGCAAAGGAAGGTATGGTATTATTAAAAAATGAGAGCGGTCTTCTTCCATTTGAGAAGGGCACGAGACTTGCTGTATTCGGAAAGGCAAGTGCAGATTATGTAAAGGGCGGCGGCGGAAGCGGTGATGTTACTGTTTCATATACGGTAAGCCTTGATGCAGGCTTAAAGGCACTTAGCGATTATGTAAGTGTATATGAAGGCTTATCATCATTTTATAATAAGAACGTGCGTGACCAGTATGAAAAAGGCGTGGCTCCAGGCATGACTGTTGAGCCAGAAGTTCCAGCTGATCTTTTAAAGAAGGCAAGAGCTTATACTGATACAGCACTTATTACGATTTGCCGTTTCTCAGGCGAGGGATGGGATAGAACAAGCAGCTATGACAATGGCATAGAGTCAGGCGAGCCGATGTGGAAGGAGTCTCAGAAGGTATTTGAACGAGGAGATTTCTATCTGTCTGATGCAGAACAGCGCATGGTAGAGACAGTAAAGGCTACATTCCCGAAGGTTGTTGTTGTATTAAATGTAGGCGGCGTTGTAGATTCCATGTGGTTTGCAGAGGATCCTAAGATTCAGTCTGTTTTAATGGCATGGCAGGGCGGTATCGAAGGCGGTGCAGCAGCAGCCGAACTTCTTTGCGGTATTGGAAGTCCGTCTGGAAAATTGGCGGATACTTTTGCGAAGACGCTTGAGGATTATCCATCATCCTACAACTTCCATGAGTCACAGGATTACGTAGATTATACAGATGATATTTATGTAGGATATCGTTATTTCGAGACTATTCCAGGCGCAGACAAAAAGGTTGTGTATCCATTTGGATATGGACTTTCCTATACGACATTCAAGTGGGAGCTTGAGCGCGTAGACGAGGCAGAGGATGGCACAATTACAGTTCGCGTAGAGGTAACAAATACTGGAAATCATGAAGGAAAAGAAGTACTTCAGCTGTACGGCAGTGCACCAAAAGGAGTGCTTGATAAACCGTCAAAAATTTTGCTTTCATATGCAAAGACAAAGCTGCTGCAGCCTGGAGAAAATCAGCTTGTAACTTTAGTTGGAAACGTAAATGATCTGGCTTCATATGATGATCTTGGCGTTCTGCATAAATCTGCATATGTGATGGAGCAGGGAGAGTACCATTTCTATCTTGGAAATTCAGTTAGAAATACAGAGGAGCTTGGATTTATACATACAGAAGAGTCTACAAGAGTGGTAGAGCAGCTGACAGAGTGCTTAGCACCGACATCACTTCCAAAGCGCATGCGTGCAGATGGAAGCTTTGAAGAACTTCCTGTAAGACCATCACACGATCCAGACAGCGAAGGACTTCTTACAAAGAAGGAAAAGGAAGCAATCGATGGTGTTGCACCAGATGTACGTTTTTCAAAGGGCGAGCATCTTTGGAATAATAACGAGCGCCGCATGCAGTTTGAGCAAGTTGCAGAAGGCAGCGTAACGCTTGATGAATTTGTGGCACAGTTAAGCGACGATGAGTTAGCTCATCTTTTAGGCGGTCAGCCAAATACTGGTGTTGCAAATACATTTGGCTTTGGTAATCTGCCAGAGTGTGGTATTCCAAACTTTATGACAGCTGATGGACCGGCAGGACTTCGTATTTTGCCAGAGTGCGGTGTTTGCACAACAGCATGGCCATGTGCAACACTTCTTGCATGCACCTGGAATCCAGAGATTGTCTATGAGGTAGGTGCAGTTGGTGCAAAGGAAGTAAAGGAAAATAATATCGCAGTATGGCTTACACCGGCAATCAATATTCATCGTACACCGATGTGCGGAAGAAACTTTGAGTATTACTCAGAGGATCCGTATCTTGTTGCAAAGCAGGCAGGCGCAATGGTACGCGGTATTCAGTCTCAGCACATTGCTGCAACAGTAAAGCATTTTGCACTGAATAACAAAGAAACGAACCGTAAGGATTCAAACTCAAGAGTATCAGAGCGTGCAGCAAGACAGATTTATTTAAAGACATTTGAGCGTATTGTAAAGGAAGCAAAGCCGTGGTGCATCATGTCTTCCTATAACATTGTAAATGATTATAGAGCTTCCGAAAATCATGATCTGTTAGAGAAGCTTCTGCGCGATGAGTGGGGATTTGAAGGTGTTGTAATGACAGACTGGTGGACATTTGGCGAGCACTGCAAGGAAGTAAATGCCGGAAATGATGTTAAGATGGCAGCTGGAAATCCTGACAACTTGCTGAAAGCACTTGAAAAAGGTCTGTTAAAGAGAGAGACAATGGAGTGCAGCGTAAAGAGACTTCTTGGAGTTCTCTTAAAGATTGATTAAATATGTAAATTTGAGGATGTCTGTGTAATCAGGCATCCTCATTCTCAGAAAAAAGATACAGGGAAGGACTATTTTTATGAAGACAACTATGTGGAACGCAGATTTAGAAAATGGAATGTATAAAAATCCAATACTGTATGCAGATTATTCAGATCCTGATGCCTGCCGTGTGGGCGAGGATTACTTTATGATCGCGTCAAGCTTTTGCAATGCACCAGGTTTGCCAGTGCTTCACTCAAAGGATTTGGTAAATTGGAAGGTAGTTAATTATATTCTGCCAAAGGTGCCAGAAGAGCGCTATGATAAGCCAGTGCATGGATGTGGTGTGTGGGCACCGGCAATTCGTTACCATGACGGAACATTTTTTGCGTGCTTTCCAATGCCAGACGAAGGTATTTACATGAGTACGACAAAGGATCCGTTTGGAACATGGTCAGAGCCAGTCAATATTCGTCCGGGTGCAGGTTGGATTGATCCGTGTCCATTTTGGGATGAAGATGGCAGAGCATATCTTGTGGCAGGTGTTGCAAAAAGCCGCATCGGATATAAGAGTGTGCTTCATATGATTGAAATGCAGCCAGATGGAATGGGTCTGATAGGAGAAGCAAAAGTTGTTTTTGATGGAAATTTAAATGAGCAGGAAACAATTGAGGGACCAAAGCTGTATAAGAGAAATGGATGGTACTACATCTTTGCACCGGCAGGTGGTGTAAAAACAGGATGGCAGACTGTGCTTCGCTCAAGAAATATTTTTGGACCTTATGAATATCGCGTTGTTATGCGTCAGGGAGATACTCCTATAAACGGCCCTCACCAGGGTGCATGGGTAGATACCGTGACAGGTGAAGACTGGTTTTTACATTTTCAGGATGTGTATGCAGCTGGAAGAATTATTCATTTGCAGCCGATGAGTTGGAAAGAGGACTGGCCGATTATTGGTATCGCAAAGGATGGAAATGATTATGGGGAGCCAGTGCTTACTTATCGCAAGCCAAATGTCGGTGAGGCTGCGAAAGAGGCTGAAATCTGTGAGCCAGATGCCTCAGATGATTTTAGTAAAAAAACACTCGGTCTTCAGTGGCAGTGGAATGCAAATCCAAAAGAAGACTGGTATAAACTTACATCAGAAGGTCTTTGCCTGAAAGCGGTGAAGCAAGAGGAAAAAATCAAACATGGTGATTATCCAAATCTTCTTCTTCAGAAGTGGCCAGCACCAGAATTTATCTGTGACACAACACTTTCCCTTGCGGGATTAAAAGCAAACGAAGAAGCTGGTGTGATTTCTATGGGTGTAAAATATGCGCTTCTTTCATTTGCAAGAAACGAGGAAGGAATGGTTGAAGCTTCATTTATCAATGGAGAGCAAAAATATGGAAAGATTCTTGTGGAGAGTACCGAGGAGACAAGTACACAGCTTGGAACACTAGTGTTTGCAGATGACAGTGAAACTATAACAGTCCGTATGAGTGTACACCGTGTTGGAACACAGGATTTAAGCGAGAAAGAAAAGAATTTCCCACTTGAAGAGGTCGTTTTTGAGTACAGCACAAACGGCACAGATTACAAGAAGGCCGGAAGCTATATGGCAGCTGCTGGACGCTGGGTTGGTGTAAAGAGTGGTGTTTATTGTGCAGCTCATCATAGTGAGGCTGTTGGAAGCTGCCTTGTAAAAAAGACAGTTTATAAAAATGTTACTGTTCATGGATAAGCCAACATTGCGGCAAAGCCCGAAGGTGAATGGATTTCACGAGACGGACACTTGAAGCAGGTCTTTCAAAGTAATGTATAATAAAAAAGAACATAAAAGGAGCCTGCTGAGTTTGGTCCGTCGACGAAACCATTGCACCGAAGGGCTTTCGTAGCATGACGCATGAACAGTAACATAAAAATCTGTAAAGCCAAGATTAAAAAGACACAAGGAGATTTTCAATGACAAGAACATACAAAAATCCCGTACAGCGCGGCTTTTTTCCAGATCCATCAGTTGTTCGCGTGGGCGATGATTATTACATGGTCAATTCAACCTTTCAGTACTTTCCGGCAATTGCAATAAGCCACTCAAAGGATATGGTGCACTGGGAGTTAATTGGACATGCCATTACAGATCCTGATGAATTAGATTTAAGTGATATACGTGATTCACATGGAATTTGGGCGCCTGATATTTCCTACAGCAATGGCCGCTTTATCATAATGGCAACTCTTCGTTTAAATGCAGATGGAAAGCGTGATAATAATGTTATGCGCCGTCAGGTAGTTGTCTCATCAGACAGGCCAGAAGGTCCTTACAGCAAGCCATCATGGCTGGAGGTAGACAGCATTGATCCGTCTCATTTTGTAGATGACGATGGAAAGCACTATATGGTTATCAGTCCTGGAATAAATCTTGTCCCAATCTCTGATGACTGTACGCGAGTGACAGGCGATTTAATTCCTGTCTGGCCTGGAACTGGTGAGCGCTGCCCAGAAGGACCTCATATCTTGCGCCACGGTGATTATTATTATGCAATTCTTGCAGAGGGCGGAACTGGATATGGTCATGGCATAAATGTGGGACGCTCAAAAAATTTATTTGGCCCGTATGAAGCATCGCCATATAATCCTTTAATGAGACAGCTTGATCCAAACGCACCTATTCAGAGAACAGGTCATGGAAAGCTAATCGAGGATGCAAATGGAGACTGGTGGGTTTACTATTTGATGGGACGACCAAACCGCGGCATCGAAGTCGCAAATGGCAAAGCACCAAAGCCGGGAGAGATACGAGTGCCGGGCGCTTATACGACAGTGGGCAGAGAGACAGGTCTTGATCCAGTAAGATGGTTAGACGATGGCTGGTTTGTTATTAATGAGGGCAAAGGTCCAAGCAATGAGCAGACTGCGCCAGATCTGCCAGAGGTAGTTTATCCAAAGTGGCAAAGAGATGACTTTGACAGCGACACATTAGATGTTCACTGGCAGTTCGTTAGAAGACCTGCACCGGGAAATTATTCACTGACGGAACGCCCAGGTCATATGCGAATCTGGACTTTGGATGGTCAGCTCTTTGAGATTCGCGCAAAAAATACGCTGCTTCGAAGAGAGGAAGAGCTATCATACACTGCAGTCACAAAGCTTTCATTTGATCCGACAAGAGATGGTGAACAGGCCGGACTTACATGTTATTATAGTACAGCGACATATGCACGCTTCTCACTTTGCTTTGAAGGCGAAAGAAAATTGCAGCTTGTGATAAACAGAAACCACGGCGAAGAGCTGATTGCAGAGGTAAATCATGTAAATAATGGACCGATTTGGCTAAAAGTAGAGGTAGATCGTCTGACAAGACGCTTTTTATACAGCTACGACGGAGAAGATTGGAGCGAGGCAGGTGTATTAAATGATTGCATTTACCTGTGCGATGAGGGTGTGCCAGACGATCCAAAGCGCCACACCGGAACACTAGTCGGCATCTACGCCAACAACGGTGGCTGCGGAAGCCGCATTCCGGCAGATTTTGACTTCTTTGAATTTCAGGGAAGAGACGTAAATATATAGAAGAAAGAGTAGTAATTTATGGAAAACCGTGATCTGAAAATGGCAGAAAAAATTGCCGCATGCGTAGCAGATAAGGGAGGACGAACATTTCTTGTCGGCGGCTACGTGCGTGATCTTTTAATGGGAAAGCATAGTAAGGATATTGATATTGAAATCCATGGTGTACAGCCAAAAGAGCTAGAGAATATTCTTGATGCGCTTGGCTCTAGAACTGAGATGGGTGCAAGCTTTGGCGTGTATGGTCTTAGAGGATACGATATCGACATTGCCATGCCGCGTCAGGAGGAGGCGACAGGACGAGGACATAAAGATTTTAAAATATATGTAGATCCATTTCTTGGAACATATAAAGCCGCAATGCGCCGCGATTTTACAATCAATGCCATGATGCAGGACGTGCTGACTGGAGAAATCATTGATCACTTCGGCGGTCAGGAGGATCTAAAAAAAGGAGTGCTTCGTCATGTAAACCCTCATACATTTGCAGAAGATCCGCTTCGTGTGCTTAGAGCTGCGCAGTTTGCCGCACGCTTTTCATTTTCTATTGCGCCAGAGACAATTGAATTATCTCAAACAATGGATTTGACAACATTAGCACATGAGCGTGTGATGAGTGAGCTTGAAAAAGCTTTATTAAAAGCTGCGCATCCATCCATTTTCTTTGAACAGATGCACAAAATGAATCAGCTTGACGACTGGTTTTTACATTTAACACAGCTTATTGGAGTAAAGCAGCCTAAAAAGTATCACCCTGAGGGAGATGTGTGGAATCACACTATGCAGGTACTTGACAGTGCAGCCTTACTTCGAAGCAAGGCAGAAAATCCTCTTGGATTTATGCTGACAGCAGTAGTACATGATTTTGGAAAAATTATATCAACAACAGAAGAGAATGGAGAAGTTCATTCTTATGATCATGCAAAAAAGGGCGATCCTCTTGTAAAAGAATTTTTAGAGCGCATTACAAATGAGACAAAGCTGATCCGTTATGTCAGAAATCTTGCATCACTTCATATGAGACCTTACGAGCTTGCCAGAGAGCAAGCCGGGAAAAAGGCAACAAATCAGATGTTTGACAGTGCAACAGTGCCATCTGATCTGATTCTTTTTTCAACGGCCGATCAGATGGGAAAGGGAAAAGGACAAATCATTCCAGAATATGAAGACTTTTTAAAGGAGCGTCTTGATTGGTATCAGTACACGATGGCGCAGCCATGCGTGATGGGAGCTGATTTAATTAAGGCTGGATTAAAGCCGGGACCAAAATTTAGTGAAATTCTCGCATACTCACATGATCTTCATCTTTCAAACGTGCCAAAAGATGAAGCGTTGGCCCAAACGCTTGCATTTGCGCGAAGACTTGCATAAGTGTTAAAAATGACACAACAACTTATATAATATGCACAAAATACAAAGGGTGTTGTACTGCAAAAAGACAGAAAATAAGAAGAAACTTTACATTTTTACAAAAGTCAGATATACTAACGATAGTGCAAGTTTTATAGCGCGGAAAGGAGGAATAGTAAGTTGATACGATATTGTGAAGAGAAAAAGCTGTTTCAGCTGGACACAATAAACACAACTTATGTAATCGGGTTAACACAAGAAGGATATGTAGGTCATGTATATTATGGAGACAGACTTTTTGGTGAAGCAGTCAGCACACTGCTTCGCACAGAGGAGCCGCCATTTACCCCATCGAAAAATTTGAGAGAAAAGTCTGCTTTTCTTGATTTCTTTCCAATGGAATATCCGACTGGCGGGATCGGTGATTACAGAGAGAGCTGTCTTGATGTGCGAAATGAAGCAGGAAGCAAGGCAGTAGAAATTCTTTATTTCTCCCACGTCATCACAAATGGTAAGCCTCGCTTAGAAGGTCTTCCAGCATCATTTGGAAATGACGACGAAGTACAGACACTTGTGATTACTTGTAAGGATTTGGTACTTGGTCTGTCCGTTGATCTAATGTATTCTGTTTTTGAGAAGGAAGATGTAATTGTCCGCAGTACACATGTCACCAATGAAGGTTCACAGACGCTTCGTTTGGAGAAGGTTTACAGCGCTTGTCTGGATATGGACAATGAAAACTTCGAACTTTTAAATCTGCATGGCTCATGGGCAAGAGAGCGCCACATTCAAAGACGTGAGCTCGCTTACGGAAAGCAGCTGATGTCCTCATTAAAGGGAGAATCCAGTCATCAGGAGCATCCGTTCCAGGCACTTGTCACAAAGGGGTGCGATCAGGAACACGGTAAGGTTTACGCAATGCATTTTGTGTATTCTGGAAACTTTATCGCGCAGACAGAACGTACACAGTTTGACATGGTGCGTATGGTCATGGGAATTTCAGCTGAGGAATTTTGCTGGCAGCTTACGCCTGGTTCATCATTCCAGGCACCAGAGGTAGTTTGTGTTTACTCCTCAGAGGGTCTTGGAAAGATGTCCAGAAGTTATCACGATTTTTATCGAAGCCACATGATTCGCAGTCCGTATAACCATAGCAAGCGTCCGATCCTGATCAATAACTGGGAGGCGACATATTTTAATTTCGACACACAAAAGCTTCTTGCAATTGCAAAGGAAGCAAAGGCGTGCGGAATTGAAATGCTCGTCATGGATGATGGATGGTTTGGTCATCGAAATAATGATGACAGTTCACTTGGCGACTGGAAGGTAAACACAGATAAGATCAAGGGCGGCCTGAAATATCTTGTTGATGAGGTTAACAATATTGGTCTGGAGTTTGGTATCTGGTTTGAGCCGGAGATGATTTCTCCTGATTCAGATCTGTATCGTGCGCATCCGGATTGGGCAATCCATATCGACGGCAGAGCTGCAACACAGAGCCGCTGCCAGTATGTGCTAGACTTATCACGAAAGGAAGTAAGAGACTATGTTTACGATCAGGTTTCTGCTATCCTTCACAGTGCAAATATCCGCTACGTTAAGTGGGACATGAATCGTCAGTTAAGCGACCTTGGAAGCAGCTATCTGTCAGCAGATCATAAAGAAGAGCTGTTCCACCGCTATGTTTTGGGCGTTTACGAGCTGCAGGAGCGTCTTGTCACAGAGTTTCCAAATCTGCTTTTAGAAAATTGTTCTGGCGGTGGTGCAAGATTTGATCCAGGTATGCTGTATTACTCGCCGCAGATCTGGTGCTCAGATGATACAGATGCAATTGAGCGTCTGCTTATTCAGGAGGGAACTTCACTGATTTATCCGCTTTGCTCAATGGGTGCACATGTAAGCGACTGCCCGAACCATACAGTCGGAAGAGTTACCCCATTTGAGACAAGAGGTCACGTGGCACTTGCCGGAACCTTTGGATACGAGCTTGATGTAACAAAGATTCCGAAAGAAGACCGGGAACAGATTCCACAGCAAATTGCGATGTACCATAAATATCATGAGCTTGTTCGTGAGGGTGATTATTATCGCATCGCATCCTACAGTGAGAATCATCTGTACGATTGTTGGGCTGTATCGGCAAAGGATAAGAGCGAAGTGCTTGTCACCTACGTTCAAGTCCTTTCAACGCCAAATGCACACAGCAGAAAACTTTATTTAAAAGGCTTTGAGCCACAGACCGTATATCGTCTCGAAGAGACAGGAGAAACCTTTACAGGAGAAATTCTGGAAAAATACGGCTATCTGATTCGTCCATTATGGGGCGATTTTCGCAGCAAAATGCTGCACTTTACAAAGATTTAGATGTAAAACAGAAACTAAAAATATTGCGAATGCGTACTATGATACAAAAAGTATCAAGTGGTAAATGTGACACTTGTCTTTTTATTACTGGTGTAGTAAATTCTAGGTGTGAAATTCCTATTGGAGGAGACAGGTATCTGGTACGCGTAGAAAGGTGTGTCAGAATATGGAGAGAGAACCATTAAGTGCTTGTGAAGCTATGATTATGAAAGTAATCTGGGATCAAAAAGGAGATATTTCAGTTCCGGAGCTGATTGATTTGATCCAGGAGCGTTACAAGAGAGATTACAAGAGAACAACAGTAGTAACCTTCCTTACCCGCTTAAACGGAAAGGGTTTCATTAGCTCTCGCCGTGCAGGCAGAATTTCTTATATTCACGCAGAAAAGAGCGAGGAAGAATACAAGGCAAAGCTCTCAGCGCGCGAGGTTAATTTCTGGTTCGACGGCAAGCCGGCCGAGTTCATCGCAGCACTTTCAAACAACCAGTCTCTTTCTAAAGAAGATATCAAACAGATAAGAGGCTTGTTGGATGAAATGGATCAATGATGTAGTATTTGCAATTTTGGCAGCACATGTCTGGGGCAGCCTGATGCTATTTGTTTGGCTGCAGGCAGTAAAACGACTAGAGAACAAAGGATATACGCGGCTATTATTTTATCTGCTGCGCGCCGTAATTGTGGCATATCTTTTGCCTCTGGGACTAGGGGCAGTATTGATAATCAATGAGATATTGGTGTTAGACGGACGATTTATGCAGACTACGCCAGTTATTTCAATGATTGACTTATTGCTATTTGTGATTTGGATTTTAGGCTTTTTCGCAAATTTTGAATCGCTGCAGGAAAAATGGGATATGACGAGGCACTGCTTTAGCGATGCGCTTCCGGCATCAAGGGAGCGGCAGCTGCGCTTTCAGGAAATCTGCAGACAGACAAAAATGCGTTCTGGACGCGTTATATTATGCGAGAAGGCAGGGATTCGCTGCGGCGGAATCACCGTTGGCGTTATCCATCCAAAGATTGTGCTGCCAGAAGGCGAAACGGATGAATTCGTGGAGCGTGTTACAATGATTCACGAGCTTGTCCACTACACACGCAAAGATATTTGGTTTTTGACGGCAGCAAAGGTCGTTGAGGCTATCCACTGGTTCAATCCATGGACAAGAGGTCTGGCAGCACAGATGAGTCAATGGAATGAATATGCCTGTGACTGGGAGGTCTGCAATAAATACCTGGGAAATATTAAAGCATATTTAGAGGTATTGTATCGTGTCTCTATGCAGGGACAGGACGATAAGGCAGACATGTATTCCTCAATAGGAACGCAACCTATGAAGTTAATCGGGAGGATGGAAAAAATGATCAATATGAAAAATGCAATGAAAAGACCAAAATTCTTTGGCGTACTCGCAGCAGTCGCTGTTTCATTTACCTCAGCAGGATCTGCACTCGCTTCAACTGGTATCTTAGCAGGCGGATATCGTGCGCTGTATGAATTGACAGATGTGGAAAAAGATGAAGCTGGTATTCAGGTGCTTGGAGATATAAATGTAACTGCAGATAATACAGTTCCTCAGGATAACAGCAATATCAATCCAGAAGATTACGTAAATACAGGCATTGAATTTATTGATGTGCTTCCAATTGATGGATATGTATCGGAAAAAGATCAGAGTGATATTGAGTTAGCAGCATCAGCTAATTTTGATTGGTCTTTGCCAAGTGATTTTATGAGAACCACAAAGGACTTTTGGGAAACTAGTTCACATCATATTACGGTTGGTGGAACAATTACGCCAACTGGAAAAATTCTTCGTGTAGGTATCATTGAGCCAAGTGGAATTCGCAGATGTATTTATGCGACAGGAAACTTTTCCTATAATTTCCCACTCGATAAGACAGGCTTTTACTGTGTCTACGCCATCAATGACAATAGCGAGGTAGTAAATCTGTCCGGAACATATTCGACATATTAACTTAACCTTCGCAGAGTCAAAAGAGCATACAAGCAGGGGGAGCGCAGCAAAGAGGGCAAAGTTTAGACATAAGGCAACGTGACAGCAAAAAAGCTGCGGGATGAAATATAATGATGTTGGGGTCAAAAAGTATTTTGACCCCTTTGATACCAGATTGCTACGTGCTTTGCACTCTCGCAATCTTCAAAAACATGAGTAATCCGCTCATTTTTCTTTGAAAAATGGCTACTTACTCATGTTTTTGGCGGGTCAAGAGTTCAAAAAACCTCTTGCAAGCAAGCTTGCATCGGCTTTCTGACCTTTTGACCCTGGTATCATATCAATTTCTTTGCGCACATTTCCCATGCTGTCTCTTATTACGATACGACCTATTTCCTGAACACATTTCATTTGTTCATTCATAAATAAAATAATGCCGTAACCATCAAGCATTGTGCCATCAGCTAAATAATACAAAATTTCAGAATACTCTTTTTCTGCATATGCAATTGAAAGTATGTCGACTCCTGCTGCACCTGTATTACTCTGGCTCGCCATGCGTGCCATGATTCCACCATTCTCACTGATAAGATGAGTATCGTTATCGTTTCCGTATAAAAATTTCTTATTTTGATCAAACAACAGTCCAAATATATTTCCCTCTTGCATAACCTGTACATCTGAACATTGCAGGATCTCATTCATGATCTCTGCATCAACTTTTATTTTATTTCCCCATATAAGATTTTCTACAAATCCATTGCCACTTTCATCTAATCCCCAGTACCATAAGCACACTTCGTCATACATGTTACCGAGATAAATCTGATTTTGCGGATACGCATTTATTATATTAAATTCATCATCGCACCGATAATAATATATTTTCTGATGCTCGGCGGATGTTGTCTGTAAAAAGAACTCGTGTCTCCCCTCATTATTTGCTGTTACCGTAAGAAGACACAGACCATTTCCTTGTGCATCTGGATTTTTAGCAAAAAATTCATCTTCTGACAAAACAATTTTTAATGTATTGTCATCACCCATAGCTGTTAAAAGTCCTTTTCCATTCGTATCGTTCCAACTTTTATAAATTCTCCAGCCAGCTTCCCCACCAGTCCATGTCAGTCCTGATTGCTCTATCCATATGGTCTCTCCTTGCGCATTAACACATTTCGTATAATGACTGCCATCTGAAAAATACTCATTTATTAAAATCTCATCGCACAGCACGGTCAGAACATTCTCATTTTCCTGAATCATAATCAGCAGCTGTCCTGTCTTGTCATACACGGCACGTCTGCTGATAATAAAGTTGCCCTGCACAGTCACATCCTCTGCCCCTTCCTCTATGCAGGTTCCGTCTGTCCGATACAAATTGCCGACATCAGATCCTATCATATACACAGAATCAGTAAAAAGAGTCACGCTCTGCCTAGCCGGCTCCACAATCCACTTTCGATCCTTCAGAGAATAGATTCCCATCTGTGCACTCGCATAATCGCTGTCATCTGAAGCTTTGTCCTCATATTCAGTATACAAAACAAGCGGTGTATTTTCGTTCACTATCATTCCATTGCTAATATATGCGCTATTTCCTGTAATTCCATAGCCAGGAAGTCTTAAAATTTCCTCTCCAGAAGAATCAAGAGCAAGAACCATATCTCCACCCAGCCAATTGTCTCTGCCTTCTCCTGTCGTCAGCACCAAATATTCATCTTCCGCGATTGGAAGGTTGTAAGCAAATTGCCCTCTCGGTGTAATACAAAGCTTACCATTCTGCATCGTACATACTGCATAGCGATCTGCGTAAATAGCATTTGTGTCCTGCTCTATTAACGGTTCTCCATTTGCATTAAAATATAATGTATTGGGATTTGTTCCATTCTCATAGACAACAATTGTATCTTCATCCAGATTAACAACATTCTCCTGCAAAACTGTATGCCCTCTTGACTCAGAAATGACAGTTCCGTTTGAAATCAGCAGAGTAACAATATTGTTTGGATTTATCGTATTAATTGTAACGCCATACATTGGGCCTGCATTTGTAATATCTATATAAGAAATCTCACCACCTTGTAGATCAACGGATGCCGTAACAATTGTCTCCTTTGTCCAAAAATTCGTGATTGTCAGAAGTCCATCAGCTGTAATTTGATACGTTAATGGCACACGGATATCGTCCTCATAATAAGTATCTATAAATTCTTTTGGAAGTTCTTCAGTTATATTATACTGACTGTCACAGGCATAATAATGATATATAGAAGAACCTTCCTGATTCTCGATTAAGCTAACAATCACTTCTCCTGTCTGTTTATTTTCACATACAATACTAATTTTAGTTCCATTTGGCTCCCATTCTGCATTTTGTGCAAGCCAGTCCGCTTCCTTTAATTTTGGATTTAACATCAAATCTGTTACAATGCCTTGTCCATCTGCTGTCTCCCAGCTAAGCAGATCATTTGCATCAGTTAAGTATAGCCAATCACTGACCGTCCATACTGTTGCCATCGTATCAACATCAAACATTATATACTCATTTGTACTAAAATCACATCCTAGCACATAATTTCCAAACTCGTATTGTGCAGTAAATGACGGATGTTCGCCAAGTAACTGTCCATCAACATCATACACATAATCTTCGCTATAAATATGATCTCCTACTCGTCTGAATACCTGATTATCCTGTGTCAGTTCAATACCATTAATACTATACAACTTTCCTGATGAATAGAGTGTACTGTCGCTGCTTGTAAATACCGTATCTGACAACTGATTCCAGTACGTATGAAACTCCTGACTAAGCTGCAATTCTCCGCCGACATACATCTGATAGCCCACCGTTTGAAGATTATTTATCGGTACTCGCTCTCCATTCTTTACAAGAACACACTTTTTCCCTGTTAACAATTTTCCAGCAATGGTAGTTTCAAGACTACCATCCCATGCATTATATACAGATACTGTACTTTCATCTGTCTGCACCATAAATTGATAGTTTGTTGAATGACTAAGCCAGCCTGCCTCATTTGTTGTTTCCTGTAATGCAGCTTCTGTTGTCTCTGTTTGTGTTGTCTCTGCTTCTGTCGTTTCTGCCTGTGTCGTCTCTTCTTCTGTCGTCTCTTCTTCTGTTGTCTCTTCCTCTGTCTCCCACTCAATTTCCTTTGTCTCTTCTGTCTGATATGGAAGCTGCATCGGAACATTTGAATGATCGATTCGATTTCGGCCTGTCTGAAAGAAGATTGCCGTACAAATTGCTGCTGCCGCGGCAAGTGTACCGCCTACAATAAAATATCCTGGCACACTTTTATCGCTCTGATAGTGCTTGTAATCCTCCGCCTCTAAGATAAAATCATCACGGATATCGCCCATCCACATCAAAATTTCTTGTTCCCGCTCTGCCATTTCAGGTGTTTGCTCTTTTGTATTTTTCTTAGATGTGCTTTCAAAATCATGCTTTTTCATAAACAGTGTCCTCCTTTCCACTTTGTTCCCAATAAACTCTAAAACGCTTTCTCATCTGATACAATGTGTTATAAACATTTTTTTCCTTTAAACCCATATGCTTTGCAATTTCCCGTGGTGTCTCCATATACCAAAATCGAAGCACGAAAATCATCCTATCTGTTCTTGTCTGTTTTTCCAAAAATCCATTCAGACGCTGCACAAAATCATCTCTGTCAATCATACGGCTAATAGCGTCCTCACCGATAAGATCACCAACTTCCTGCTCAATTACACTAATTTTTCCATATCCGCGTTTCCATGCCTTATTATGAATTATCTTGTTAAGCGATAAATTTCTTGTAATTCTTGCGACATATGCTCGAAGCGAATCTGGTCTGTTTTCTGGAATGCTGCACCATGTTTTCCACCAAGTATCATTTAAACATTCGCTCACATCCTCACGGTTCTGTACAATTTCCCATGAAATCTGTCTGCAGTAATGTCCATAATTTATTTCAAGCTCTTCTATTGCAATCTCGTCTCGTATCCACAACAACCTGATAATGTCAATATCTGTCATCCCCCTGTCCTCTCTTTCTTCTCTACGGCTGTATGCATTCTAATATAATACCTTATACCATATAAGACAAAATCTACAAATAAATTTCTTACAAAATCAAAATTTTTTTTCAAAAAAAGACAGCTGGTTTTCACCAACTGTCTCGCATTTACTTTTATTTTTGCTCTTCTTTATTATCCTGCGTGTCTGCGCTTTCTGTTTCTTCTTTAGGTTCTCTTGATGCAAACATCTCTCTTGAGAAGACCTGTGTATCTGCTGGCTGCTGATCTTGCTGGGTCATAACGATATGAACCTGCTCGCCTTCTTCTGCTTCCTGTGCCTCTAACTCACGTTTAGCCTCTGCAACTACAGAATCACCATTTGCCTCGTCTTCCTTCGGGATATACTTATCGAAGATTACTACCAAGAAGTATGACTGTAAAAATGCAATCAGACCATAGCTTAATAAGATCAACGGTGGGAAGAACAGACATCCCACGATAACAGCTATTGCAATAATAATCATTGCCAGGCTACGGAAGATATGCTTTACACCGATGAACAGTGCATTTCTGAGTGTGAAGCGAATCTTATTGTAAAACTTTGCCTGAAGCGGATATACATAAACAAGTGTGATCAGATAAAGTAAGAAAATTCCAAGGAATACAATTCCAAGAATACGGCTAATCTGTGTACCCATCATAAAGTATGCATAAATATCATACAAGAAGAATACAAGAAGCAGTGTCATGATGATACCGATCACACTTCCCTGCTTAAAGTTTTCCTTGAAGGACTTAAAGAAGCTTCTTACTGTGTACGACTCCTCGTCCCTCACAAGTTTCAGTGTTACATAATACACCGCAGTTGATGCTGGTCCAATCGTAATGATCGGGATACAGCAGACAGCCCACAAAAGTGTCAGGATAAACACATCTACGAGTTTTCCCATAAACCGCCAAATTGGATTGTCAAGATTAAACAAGCTTCCCATTATAAGTACCTCTATTCCTTTTTCACATATTGCGCTGCGATCACGCAGACGCTCCCGGACGGCTATATTTTTTATTTGCCGCTCATAGATTTTATTATATATGAGGATTCCTAAAAATGCAAACGAATGATGCAGATTTTATGATTATTTTATACTAATCATACTATTTTCATTTCCATATCGCAAAAACTGTGTTACACTAGTATCATACTTCTTATACCACAGAAAGGCATGGATTAAAATATGAGAATTGAAGCAGATGACCCAAGCAAAAAACAACCAAAAAAGGAGGAATTTAACCCGGTAAAAAGTGAAAAACGCAGTTTTAAATCTGAAATTGCTAAAATGAAGTCAATGGGCTTTAAGGATGGATGGGAATATTTCTGGAGCTATTACAAGGTTCCAGTCTTTGTGATCATAGGTGTGATCGCCATTGTGATTAGTATCACCATGTCCGTAATCAGAAACAGCCGTCCATTTATCGTGCAGGTTCATGTTTATAACAACTACTTATCAGATAATGCTGATGTTGATTCCCTTGAAAAAGAATTTGCCGCCTATGAGGATATGAGTCTTAAAGATTATCAGATCAGTTTTAATCTGACAGAATATCTTGACTTTAGCGGATCAGACGAGGCTTCCTATACCTCTATGATGAAGGTAATGGCAATGGCAGCCGCCCACGATCTTGATGTACTCGGCGGCAATACTGCATTTGTCAATTATTATGGTGTCGGTGAGGAAGATAATACCTTATTTGCGGATCTCGAGGAAACACTTCCTCCGGCATTCTTCCAATACTTAAAGGAGCAGGATCGTATCCTTTACTTAAGCCGCACTGATGAAGCTGGCAAGGTCCTTGGCCAGTACGCAGCTGCAATAGACGTTAGTGATACTCGTATCGTAAATAAAAATTGTCTGTTAGGTACACCATGTTACCTTGGCATTGCTGTCAACACGTCAAGACTTCAGACTTCCATTGACTTTTTGGAGTGGATTTTTGATTATCAATAAATAAAAAAGTCCAATAGGCCGGATGAATATTCCGCCTATTGGACTTTTTTTATTTTTTAATTGTACTGCTGTCATTTAATAGAATCGTTCCATATAAAAACAGCACGTCTGCATTTGCCATTTCATCTGATTCAAAATCAATTAATTCGCCTAATTTTTTTTGCGCGATATAACGGAGATCTACAACCACTATACTGCTGTAGGAATCAATTAAAAGAGGAATCAGACTGCTGCCATAAGAATCACGAAAGACGATTAGATTTTTCTTTTCTGCTGCCTTAGGATTTTCAATCCTAAGAAGTGCTGATGGACCTGACAGGAAAAAATCATAAGGATCATAGCCTGTCAGCTTATCCTTGTCATAAACAGCGCCTGTCTTTTTCGTCTCATAATTATAAACCTGTGCCTGTGAAATGATTTCACTGTCTATATACATAATCTTGTCAGGTGTTACTTGAAGTGCCGCCTGACCGCTGTATACACCATAAAAAGAATCTGCTGCCTGACAAATATCATAGCCATCTGACAAAGTATCAATTTTCATATTTCTTTTTATCTGGTTGGCTGTTTCTATCAGTGCTTCCTGACGCCAATGACTGTCTGTAAAATAGTATGCCTCAAGAGACAGCGTCTGTGTAAGATCAATAAACTTCGCATATGGCATCCCATTTTCAAAGCATTTAAAAAACTTATCATAATCCATCACTGGATACCCATTTTTCGCCGCAAGATAATATCCTTTATCTGGTACTATTGCTGCATAAATTTCATGGCTGCCATTTTTTAAATACTGTGTATAGACATGCTCAAATGCATTAACTGCATGCAACACAGAAGCCTCATTGATTTCGCTTTCTATTGATGCCGCGTAACCGTCTGCAACATAAATTCCATGAACATCTTTTTGCTGATACAATGAAAACAGTGCTTTCGTTTTTAGCTTTCTGAATGCTTCACGAAATGGAAACTGATCCTGACTGTAGCGCTCAAAGCCACTCATAAAATTTCCCTTTCCCACACTGTCTTTTGTAAGCGCGGGAAGCTGTGCCAGACGTCTTCGCTCAGAGACAGATATCTGATTTGGCGTATGAAACCATGCTGCCATACAAAGTATTCCAAATGTAAGTCCTGTTATAAGCAATGTGACAATAGCCCGTTGTTTTTCTTTTTTTATCATAAACTCTCCCAACGCTTAAAACCTAAAATATAAAAATGGGTTATATGAACCGTCCACCAAAAAGGCAGTTGCCAGCAAAAATAGTCCTATAAGCACAATCGGCATCACCCAATTAAGAATACTTCCTGCCTTTGTTTTCATAAATCTATTAAATGCTGTCACTGGCAGCGGTGTTGCTACGATTGCTGCAAAAATAAGCAGCAGTCCATAGCTTCTTAGATAATACACACTTTGTACTGATATGACTGGCAATTTTCCTGCACCAAACAATCCGCCTATTCGCTGCATAGCCTGTGGTATTGTGTCTGCTGAAAAAAGAATGAAGCTGAGTAAAATAATAAAAAGCAAATACAAATGCGAAATAATAGACGGCATTCGTTCCAGCCATTTTCCCCATAAAAATCGCTCGCACAAAAGAAGCACTCCAAAACCTGCTCCCCACAAGACAAAGTTCCATGATGCGCCATGCCACAGTCCTGTAAGCATCCACACGGCTATGACATTTCTCACATAAAGTCCAGTCTTTACGCGGCTTCCTCCAAGAGGAATATAAACGTAATCGCGAAACCAGCTGCTAAGACTGATATGCCATCTGCGCCAGAACTCCTTTACGCTGCGGCTAATCAGAGGATAATTAAAATTTTCTGGAAACTGAAAGCCAAAAATGCGGCCTAGTCCAATCGCCATATCACTGTAGCCTGAAAAATCAAAGTAAATCTGAAGTACAAGCGCTGCTGCATACATCCACCAAGATAATATGCTTGGCTGCGATGTTTTTAGACAGATATCTGTCAGTTCTCCCAGTACATTTGCAATCAGTACCTTCTTGCTTAATCCTATCAAAAATCGCTTTATGCCTGATGCAGCAAGTGTGACGCTATGCTTTCTTTCCTGCAGCTCTCTTTCAATATCCGTGTATCGCACAATCGGTCCCGCAATCAGCTGCGGAAACAACGATACATATGTTCCAAATGAAATAATATTTCTTTGGGCTTTAGTATCTCCTCTCCAGACATCTACAGTATAACTGATGATCTGAAATGTATAAAAACTTATTCCTATTGGAAGAGACAGCTTAGAAAGAGGCAGTGACACACCTGGCAGCTGATTCACATTTTCAATTAAAAAATCAGCATATTTAAATATAAGAAGAAATGACAGGCTGACCGCCACAGATATCCACATGAGGATGAGTCCGCTTTTTTTATTCTGTTTTTTTTCAATCATAAGTGCAAAAACAAAACCACTCACAATTGACACAATCATAAGCACAATATAGCGCGGCTCTCCCCATCCGTAAAAAATCAGGCTGAACACAAAAAGCACTGCATTTTTCAATTTCCGCGGTGCTGCAAAATAGCACACCAGCACCGCCGGAAGGAAATAATATAAAAATGGAAGTCCGGAAAATAACATTTTATTTTTTTATTTTTTATTTTGGCTGATAGGTATTGTCTGGATTACCGCATACCTCTGTGAACGCAGCTACAGCATCGTCCATGCTGTAAAGCTCATGATCTGCCATAAAAAGCATAATAATATTATCCTTTGATACTACAGTCAGCTCATCTGCCTCTACACATACCCACTTGCGCGGATTAATTCCATCTGCCATTTTCTGTGCAATATCAGCTGCATCTGCCTTATCCTTAAGTCTAACAAGCACAAGTGAATATGCCTGTGAACCCATCATTGGCTCAGATACAATTGCTGCATCAAGCTTTTTCACATCATCCATCGTCAGACCTGTATAGGAAGATACTGCATACTCATCATCAAAATCAACAGTGTCAGTTTCCACATCAAAATCTGGTCCCTTGATTGCATACATCTTATCTAACAGCTCACTAAGCTCTGCATCTAACTGCAAAACGTTTTCATCAGTTGCTGCTGCCTCTGATTCACTCTCAGATAATGTCTCTTTTGTTTCTGTCTCTTTTTCTGTTTGATCCTCAGTCTGCGCTTCTGTCTTCTTTTCAGTTGCTTTCTCGGTTTCCTTCTCAGTTTTCTTTACGGTTTCCTTTTCATTTGCCACTGTGCCTGATGGCTTTGTTGACTCTGGCTTTTCATTTCTGCCGCATGCGCTCATAGAGAGTGCTGCCGCTGTCATTAAAATAATAAGTCCTGTTTTTCTCATGATTTTCTCCTTTCATAAAACAAACAGGGACAGGGAATGTGACTTTTAACGCCGCATTACCCTGCCCCCGATGGCATTTAAACTTCTATCTTATTGTTTTCTGCATTGCACAATTTTATACATGCATCGCATATTTCCAATTCATTACAGTTCAACTGTTACCTTGTCAAGCTCCCAGATCTCGTCAACATACTGCTGGATAGTACGGTCAGATGTGAACTTTCCGCTGCATGCGGTGTTCATCATAACGATGTGTGCCCATCTTGTCTGATCCTGATACAGCTCGTTAATCTTCATATGTGCCTCATGATAGGACATGAAATCCTTGAGGATGAAGTATGTGTCTGCGCGGTCGCTGCTGTAGGTATTAAGCAGTGAATTGTAGATATCGCGGAACAGCTCCGGATCCTGTGGTGAATAGAAGCCATTGATTAACTGCATAAGAACCTGACGAATCTCCTGATTCTCGTTGAAGATCTGCATTGGATCATAGCCGCCATTCTTCTCATAATTGATAACCTCATCTGCGGTCATACCAAAGATAACAGCGTTGTCCTTGCCAACTTCCTCAAGAATCTCTACGTTTGCACCGTCAAGTGTACCGCAGGTGATTGCACCATTTAACATAAACTTCATGTTACCAGTACCAGATGCCTCCTTAGATGCAGTAGAAATCTGCTCTGAAACATCAGCTGCTGCAAAGATGATCTCTGCATTTGATACACGATAGTTCTCAATGAAGACTACCTTGATCTTGCCGTTGATGGACTTATCATTGTTGATGACATCTGCTACAGAGTTGATCAGCTTAATGGTCAGCTTTGCACGGCGATAGCCTGCTGCTGCCTTTGCACCAAAAATGAAGGTATGTGGATAATACTCCATATCTGGATGGCTCTTTAACTCATTGTAAATGTACATAACGTGCAGAATGTTTAAGAGCTGTCTCTTATACTCATGCAGACGCTTTACCTGTACATCAAAGATGGAACGCGGATCAACGTCAATTCCGTTGTGCTCCTTGATATACTTTGCAAGACGAACCTTGTTCTGATACTTGATGTTCATGAACTCCTGCTGGCTCTTCGGATCATCTACAAACAGCTTAAGCTTTGAGATCTCCGGAAGGTTGGTAATCCATGCATCACTGATCTTATCAGTTACCCAGTTTGCAAGCAGTGGGTTTGCGTGAAGCAGGAAACGTCTCTGTGTGATACCATTTGTCTTGTTGTTAAACTTCTCCGGCATCATCTGGTAGAAGTCCTTTAACTCCTGCTTCTCCAGAATTTCTGTATGAAGCTTTGCTACACCGTTTACAGAATAGGAACCTACAATTGCCAGATGTGCCATGCGAACCTGACCGTCATAGATGATTGCCATCTTTGCGATCTTCTCATGGTTGCCCGGGTAGGTAGCTTCGATTTCCTCTACAAAGCGGCGGTTGATCTCCTCAACGATTCCGTAAATACGCGGAAGCAGACGTGAGAACAGCTCAATTGGCCACTTCTCAAGAGCCTCTGCCATGATGGTGTGGTTGGTGTAAGCACAGCACTTTGTTGTGATTTCCCATGCAGCCTCCCATGTCAGATTCTCCTCATCCATAAGGATACGCATAAGCTCTGCTACTGCCATAGACGGATGGGTATCATTCATCTGGAATGCAACCTTCTCGTACATCTTTGTAACATCGCCGTTATGAGTCTTCTTATACTTATTTACAGCAGTCTGTAAGGAAGCTGAAATGAAGAAGTACTGCTGCTTTAAACGCAGCTCCTTTCCTGCATAGTGGTTATCATTCGGGTAAAGTACCTCTACGATATTCTTTGCCAGGTTCTCCTGCTCAACTGCCTTCTGATAATCACCCTTATCAAAAGAATCCAGGTTAAAGGTATTGATTGGCTCTGCGTCCCAAATACGAAGTGTATTTACAACGTTGTTTCCATAGCCTACAACTGGCAGATCATACGGTACGGCACGAACAGACTGATATCCTGCCTGTCCAAAATGCTCTCTTCCTGTCTCGTCCTTTGTTACTGTTACGTAGCCGCCAAACTTAACCTCACAAGCGTACTCAGCACGGCGAATCTCAAATGGATAACCATCTCTTAACCAGTCATCCGGAACTTCTCTCTGATAACCGTCCTCGATCTTCTGTGCAAACATACCATACTTGTAACGGATTCCACATCCATATGCCGGATAGCCAAGTGTTGCAAGAGAATCTAAGAAGCATGCTGCCAGACGTCCAAGACCACCGTTTCCAAGTGCCGGATCCGGCTCCTGATCCTCGATAGTATTCAGATCAAAACCGAGTTCTTCAAGAACCTCTTTTACCTCATTCTGTGCACACAAATTTAAAATGTTGTTTCCAAGAGCACGGCCCATCAGAAACTCCATTGAAAGATAATACAGCGTCTTTGCATCAGTGCGCTCAATCTCCTTGTGAGTTGCAATCCACTGATCAATGATATCATCCTTCAGTGCATAGGATACTGCCTGAAAAACCTGCTGCGGAGTTGCCTCATCGATGGTTTTTCTATACAGGGTCTTTACGTTGTAGATGATCTGCTTTTTCAGCTCAGCCTTATCAATCGTTGTTTTCATTTCATCCTCCTTAGGTTTATTCCTTGCTGACAGTGAGTACAACAGTCTCGCCGTTGATGCTCCACTCCTTGGTGTAGCCGCTGATCTCACTGTCTGTCAGCTTATCTGCAAGTACATCTGCACAAATCTCATCTGCATACTTGCTGAAGATGGTCTCAATCTTTGCATTGTCCTTGTAGCCGACTGTGATGTGATCCGTTACCTCGAATCCTGCTTCCTTACGCATCGTCTGGATCTTACTGATGATCTCTCTTACAAAGCCTTCTTCAAGCAGCTCTGGTGTTAAGTTGCAGTCTAATACTACTGTAACATCCTGATTGCTCTCTGTTACATAGCCTTCCTTCTGCGTCATATCGATCAAAAGGTCTTCCTCAGTAAGAACAACCTTCTCGCCATCAAAATCAAAGTTGACAGAACCATTTGCCTTTAACTCATCCATAGCGGCATTGCCGTCTACAGAAGAAAGGGCGGTACGAATCTTTCCAAGAAGCTTTCCGTACTTCGGACCTACTGTACGAAGCTGCGGCTTAAAGGTGTAGGTAGTAAAGGAACGTACATCGTCTGTAAATGTAACTGCCTTAATATTTAACTCGTCTGCAATGATATCCTTAAAGAACTCGTTTAATGTAAATGGTGCCTTTACAAACATGTTTGCAAGCGGCTGACGGTTCTTCATGTTTCCACTGTTTCGGCATGCGCGGCCAAGAACAACAACCTTTAAAACAAGATCCATGTCTGCTTCAAGTTCCTTGTCTACATGTGCCTCATTTGCCTTTGGATAATCACACAGATGGATGCTCTCCGGTGCGGATGGATCTACCTTTACAACGATATTCTGATAGATCTCCTCTGTCATAAACGGAATCATCGGCGCTGCTGCCTTTGCAATTTCAGTCAGACATGTATACAGCGTCATATAGGCATTCACCTTATCCTGCTCCATTCCCTTTGCCCAGTAGCGCTCACGGCTGCGGCGTACATACCAGTTACTCAAATCATCAACAAATTCCTGAAGTGCCTTTGCAGTCTCTGGAATCTTGTAGTTTTCCAGGCTGCTGTCGCATGTCTGAATCGTAGAGTTTAACTTAGACAAAATCCACTTATCCATAACGGAAAGCTTCTCATAATCTAATGTGTGCTCCATCGGATTGAAGTTGTCGATGTTTGCATACAGTACGTAGAAAGCGTAGGTGTTCCACAGAGTACCCATGAACTTACTGCGGCCTTCTTTTACTGCATCATCGTGGAAACGGTTCGGAAGCCACGGTGCGGAATTAGAGTAGAAGTACCAGCGGATTGCATCTGCTCCGTGCTGGCGCAGTGCATCCATTGGGTCAACAGCGTTGCCCTTGGACTTACTCATCTTCTGACCGTCTTTATCCTGAATATGGCCAAGAACGATAACGTTCTTATAAGGTGCTTTGTCAAATAAAAGAGTTGAGATTGCAAGCAGTGAATAGAACCATCCTCTTGTCTGGTCTACTGCCTCACTGATAAAGTCAGCCGGGAAATTCTTCTCGAAGACTTCCTTATTCTCAAATGGATAATGATACTGTGCAAATGGCATAGATCCTGAGTCAAACCAGCAGTCGATTACTTCTGGTACTCTTGTCATCGGCTTTCCACACTTCGGGCAGGTAACATGAACCTGATCGATGAATGGGCGATGAAGCTCAATATTATCCGGACAGTCTGGTGACATCTTCTTTAATTCTTCCTTGCTTCCGATAGCATGCATATGACCGCATGAACACTGCCAGATATTCAGTGGTGTTCCCCAATAACGATTACGGCTAAGTCCCCAGTCCTGAACGTTTGTCAGCCAATCGCCAAAACGACCCTTACCGATGCTCTCCGGAATCCAGTTGATGGTGTTGTTGTTTGCAATCAGATGATCCTTTACAGCTGTCATCTTGATGAACCAAGACTCTCTTGCATAGTAGATAAGCGGAGTATTACATCTCCAGCAATGAGGATAGCTGTGCTCAAACTTCGGTGCTGCAAAGAGCTTGCCTTCTGCTTCCAGATCCTTTAATACTTCCGGGTCTGCCTTCTTGACAAAAAGTCCTGCATACGGAGTCTCTTTAGTCATCTCACCCTTGCTGTCTACTAACTGTACGAACGGAAGATCATACTTTCTGCCGACCTTTGCATCGTCTTCACCAAATGCAGGTGCAATGTGAACAATACCAGTACCATCACTCATAGTAACATAGCTGTCACATGTCACAAAGAAGCCCTTCTTATTCTGCTTTGCAGCAACATCTCCAGAACACTTAAACAGCGGCTCGTACTCCTTGTACTCAAGATCCTTTCCTTTATAAGTCTCAAGAATCTCATATGCCGGCGCATCCTCTGTCTTAAGACGGCCAAGTACGTTCTCAAGAAGTGCCTCTGCCATGTAATAGGTATAGCCATCTGCTGCCTTTACCTTGCAGTAGGTATCCTCTGGATTTACACAAAGTGCAACGTTTGACGGCAGTGTCCATGGTGTAGTTGTCCATGCTAAGAAGTATGCGTCCTCACCCTTTACCTTGAAACGTACAATTGCAGAACGCTCTTTGACATCCTTATAGCCCTGTGCAACCTCATGGCTTGAAAGCGGAGTTCCACATCTTGGGCAGTACGGAACGATCTTAAAGCCCTTGTAGAGCAGTCCTTTGTCCCAGATTGTCTTTAATGCCCACCATTCAGACTCAATGAAATCATCGTAATAAGTTACATATGGATTTTCCATATCAGCCCAGAAACCAACGGTCTCGGAAAATTCTTCCCACATACCCTTATATTTCCAGACATTTGCCTTACAGCGCTCGATAAATGGCTCAACTCCATACTGCTCGATCTGCTCTTTTCCATCAAGACCAAGCTCCTTCTCTACTTCAAGCTCAACCGGAAGTCCGTGTGTATCCCAACCGGCTTTTCTCGGTACCTGATATCCTTTCATGGTTCTGTAACGAGGGATCATATCCTTGATCGCACGGGTTACCACGTGTCCAACATGCGGCTTGCCGTTTGCTGTCGGCGGACCGTCATAAAACATGTACTCAGGGCAGCCCTCTCTCTCCTCGATACTCTTTTCGAAGATATGATGCTCTTTCCAGAATTTGGAAACTTCCTTCTCCCTCTCCACAAACTTTAAGTCTGTAGGAACCTTATTGTACAACATAGTTTTCTCCTTTCTCATACGCTACAGCGCGTATACCATCGCTGTATGATATATGCTTTCCGATAACGTTGGAATAACGTCCTGACTTACTTTAGCACTCTGTCATTAACAGACAGTCTATCATTTCAGTAGGCAACTCCGGAGTGATGTTCATCTTTTGCCCGCAGTATCCGCCTCTCATCCTTTGCGGTTCGCTGTCCTGCTTTATGCTTAGATTACTGTCTCCATCAGCGTCTTTTTGCCGTGCGGATTTGCTATAAATCCTGACTACACGACACACACGGTTAGTATATCGGTTTTTGAAAGCCTTGTCAAGGAATGTGTCCAGAACACTTTGATTTTCGCGGTTTTCGTATATTTTTCCATATTTTGGTTAATACTTTGGACAACATGATAAGGAGGTATTGATTTTCAAAATGACACACAGAAAAAAACTCACAATTTTTCTTTTAGCTGTTGCAACACTTTTCACATTTGTTCTTTTGATTCACCCATATCGAAAAAATGATTCTTCCCTGCTTTCTGATAAACTTTTACGCTTTCGCGTCCTTGCAGACAGCGATTCTTCGATTGACCAGTATGAAAAAAATGAATTGAGTAAAAAAATGATTACTCTTCTTTCTCCTGCACTTTCAGATATAAAGACAAAAGAAGAGGCACTCACACTTTTACGTGAAAGCCTCCCCTTTTTAAATGCTTACTGCAATTATGTGCTGTCCGATTATGGCACACAAAATTACGCCTCGTGCACACTTGGTTCCCATCTCTTTCCTTATAAGACATATGGAAAATATCAATTTCCAGCCGGTATATACGATACACTTCTTGTGACAATAGGAAGCGGACGCGGCTCAAACTGGTGGTGCCTTGCCTTTCCGCCTCTTTGCTTTGCCAATGAAGCTTTTATTGACGTGCCAGATTCTTCTAGTCAGACACTTTTTGATCTGCTTGGTCCTGACTTGTTTGATGAAATCTGCCAAAAAGAAAAGCCCAAGCTTACGCTCGGACTTTTCTTCTAGCTATTATAAATGATGTTGGGGTCAAAAGGTACTTTGCCCCCAACTGATATCCACGAATTGCTCCGTTGCTATGCAACTTTCGCAATTCTAAAAACATTCGGATTCGCTGATTTTCCTTGAAAATCGCTGCATCCTCATGTTTTTGCGGGTCCCAAGCTCAAAAACCTAATCGTGCAAGCACGAACGGCTTTTGGAGCTTTTGACCCTGGTATCTTATAAGTTTTTCAAAATATTTTCTTCCTGATTATCGATGTGAATACTTATCGCTGCCTTTGCCCGCTCACACTCTCCTTTTATGATGGCATCAGTGATCTCTCTGTGCTCACGCCGCAAATCTTCACGCATATTCGCATCTTTAATATATTCAAAGCGATATCGATACATCTGCTCTCTTAGATTGTTTAAGAGCATATCTAGCTTTGGATTTTTTGTCGCCATATAAATGACTTTATGAAACTCTTCGTCCTTTTGCGCAATCAGGCGAAGATCGTTTCCTCTGCTTGCTGTAGCAAATGCTTCCTCTGCCTGACGCAGTGCTATACGCTCCTGCGGTGTGATTCTGGAAATGGCAAGACAGACAGCAAGACATTCCATTGCCTTTCGAACCTCTAATACATCCCTCACACTCTGCGCGGAGATTGTTGCTACCTGTGCACCCTTTCGCGGTGCCATCACAACAAGACCTTCCTGCTCTAATTTATGAATTGCTTCTCTAACCGGTGTACGACTTACACCAAGACGCTGTGCAAGTGCTACCTCGATCAAACGTTCTCCCGGTTTTAACTCTCCCTTTAGTATTTTCTGTCGGAGTGTTTCAAATACAACATCCCTAAGGGGGAGGTATTCATTTATCTGGAAATCCTCCATACGGACCTCTCTTTCTCACTCTTATTTTCTTTTAGTAACCATTTATGTAGTTACTGTTAATATGACACTCATTACCAATAATTTACTGGTGTCTCCTCGCGAACACGGTACAGATCTGTGACATAGACAAGCGGAACCTGTCCCCATTCTAGCAGAGCTTCTTTTGCGCGAAGTGCCATTTCATAATTATCAAACAGTGCAAATACGGTTGGACCGCTTCCACTCATAAGCGATATTAAGGCTCCATTTTCCATAAAGCGCTCCTTGATCTCTCCGATAATCGGATATGCCGGAATCGTAACACTCTCAAGCACATTTCCCATATATGGAAGCATGCCATAAAGATCCTGACGGCATATTGCATCTGCTAAACCATAAATATCAGGATGTCTTGTTGTCTCATCAAGACGCAGATTTTCATAGACAAATCGTGTGGAAACGGAAATTGCTGGCTTTGCAATGACAACGTAGCACGGCGGACATGCCGGCAGTCTTGTAAGTTCTTCTCCAATACCCTCTGCAAGTGCTGTTCCTCTCATCAAACAATATGGAACATCTGCACCTAATCTAAGTCCAAAATCCATCAATTCTTCTAATGTATAGCCCATATAAAAGATTCGGTTCATCGCATATAATACAGCTGCTGCATCTGCGCTGCCGCCAGCCATACCTGCTGCCACTGGAATACGCTTTTGAAGGCTGATGCTGACACCACCGCGAACAGGCTGACTTTCAAGCATCATGCGCGCTGCCTTATATGCAATATTATTTTCATTCACAGGAAGAAAATGCAAGTTACTGGATATACGGATCTCCGGCTCTGGAATACGATAAACAGTAACTCTGTCAAACATGCGGATTGTCTGCATAATCATGCGAACCTCGTGATATCCGTCTTCACGTTTTCTGACAACGTCCAGACCAAGATTAATTTTAGCCATTGCTCTTAACTGCATTAAATCCATATTTTTTTATCACCCTTCTAAAAACTTGTACATGCTTTTCTTTTGTATACGGCTTGTACTTTGTATACATCATTATAATAAAAAAGAGACTTCTTTGCAAGTGTTATTGCAAAAAAGTCTCTGGTATGCAGCCCGATAGTTTGTGAAAGCCCTTCGGTGCAATGGTTTCGTTAATTTATAAAGAACTGCTCATCTTCTCGAGGAGTCCTTCTGGGGCTTCTTCCATCTTTCCTTCGTCGCACAATGCTGCCATCTTTGGATCTAACGGCAGGTAGTCGATTACTGAGATGCCGTGCTCTGCTGCTACTTTTTCGATATGGCTTGTTCCAAACAGGAAATGCTTTTTTCCACAATCTGGACATACGAAGTATGACATATTCTCTACGATTCCAAGTACTGGAACGTTCATCATCTCTGCCATTTTTACTGCCTTTGTTACAATCATAGATACAAGTTCCTGTGGTGATGTAACGATGACGATTCCGGCTAGCGGCAGGGACTGGAATACAGTCAGTGCAACATCACCTGTTCCTGGCGGCATATCAACAAACATGTAATCTACATCACCCCAGCAAACCTCTGTCCAAAACTGTGATACTGTTCCTGAAATGATTGGACCTCTCCAGACAACTGGATCTGTCTGATCTTCAAGCAAAAGATTTAAGGACATTACCTTAATTCCATTTTTTGTTACCTCTGGAAGCAGTCCATCATCATTTGCAACGGCATGATCATTTAAACCAAATGCTGTCGGGATTGATGGTCCTGTAATATCAGCGTCCATAATTGCTGTCTTATAACCTTTGCGGTTCATTGCAACTGCCAGCAAAGAAGTCACCATTGATTTTCCAACACCACCCTTACCGCTGACAACACCAATTACCTTTTTTACACGGCTGTGTGCGTTTTCCTTTACCTGCATACTCTGCGGACCCTTTGCTGTATTCTGACTGCATCCCTCGCAGGAACTTTTTCCACATGTTCCCTTACTGCTGCATTCACTCATTTTAATTTCCTCTTTTCTTTCTTGATCAGTAGTACATTATTAGTAACTATTCAGAATTTTATTTACATAACTCAAGTTTGCATGAATCTGAATAGTTACAATCATTATATCAGACATTCGCAAGTTTGCAATGCTTATGTTCTTCAAAGCTTGTATCTTGCGTACTCACCATCTTCAAAGCTCTTCCAGATAAATAAACCATTCTCAAGCGTCATATAACCATTTTTGCTTCCATTTTTCGGGATTGAAACGGAACCCGGGTTAAAGAACAGCCCTCCGTCAGTCGGTTCTGTGATCGGAATATGTGTATGACCTGAAAGCACCACATCTTTCTTTTGAAGCGGTGGAAAGCTTTCGTCTTTTCTGAAGTCTTTTCCATACACATGACCATGTGTCAGATAAATCACGCGATCTTTTTCCATAATCCAGCTGTAATCAGCCATAATCGGAAAATGAATGAGCCACTGATCTACGTCTGCATCACAATTTCCTCTAACGCAAAGAATACGGTCGCTGATTTGATTTAACAGATCACACACTCGCTGCGGATCATACTCTTTTGGAAGTGCATTTCGTGGTCCATGGTACAAAATATCACCTAACAGTATCATTCTGTCTGCTTTTTCATTTTGATATGCATCCATCAGTTTGCTGCACCAGTAGGCAGAGCCATGGATGTCAGATGCAATTAATAATTTCATTCTCTTTTTCCTTTCGTCAAACAATAGTTGAATTTTTCTTTAAATTCTTTTATAATGTGATACCGAACTTATTATACCACATTAGGAAGGGAGTTACATTATGCGCATTCGCACATTTTTCAAAAAAATAGCTGTCTGCACGCTGTCAGCGGCTGTTCTTCTTTCTCCAGCCTCTGCCCTTGGCGCTGACATACAAACAGATATGACCTCTGCTGAATCACAAGATACAGAATCTGCTGCAAGTGAAACAGAAGATCTCTATGGTGTTGAGGCTTACGCAAATCTGGAAGCTATTTATCAGAATTTCCCACAGCGAATTAATGACGAAAACAATCGTTCTGAGAATGTCACTAATGCAGGTTTGTGGATTCAGTCACAGCTTGAAAGCTATGGCTATGAGGTTTCTACACATGATTTTACTCATTTTGACTTTACAGGAACCAACTATTTTGTCACTAAGCCAGGTAAGTCTGACAAGACAATCATAATCGGTGCTCACTATGACAGTATGCCAACTGCCGGTGTCGATGACAATGGCTCTGGAGTGTCAGTTCTTCTTGAGCTTGCCCATCGTTTTTATGATATGGACACACCCTGTACTTTGCAGTTTGTATTCTTTGACACAGAAGAATATGGTGCATATGCCGGTTCAAGCTGCTTTGTCTACACCTACCTGATGACAAATAACCTGCTTGATGATGTGCTTTGCTGCATCAATATTGATTCCATCGCAGGCGGTGATCGTCTTTATGGTTATGGCGGTGAATATGATGAGGACGGAAAGCTTACTCGTGAATGGGTCTATGACGAAGCTAATCTTATTGCAGATGATCTAGGACTTGACCTTTACACACTTCCAGAACAAGTTACTGAGTTTCAGTCTCCGACAAGACTTCTTGGAAGTGACAGCTACTATTTTGCCAAGGAGGGCATTCCTTACCTTTATATGGAAGCAAGTCTTTGGTGCAATGATGACGGAACAGGCGGCAATGATGAAACACATTTAACATGCCACTACCAGACAGCAAATGAAGCGTTTGCCTCCACAGGCGGTCAGATCATGCATACAGAATTTGATGATCTGAATCGTTTAAATGAACTGCTTCCTGGCCGTGTCCAGAAAAATCTGCATGATGCAAGCGCAATCGTAACCGGAATGCTTCTTGACATCTCACCAAACACAGAGGCAGGAATTGCCGCAGGCAAGGCTGCTGCAAGCGCTGCTACACAAGAGGAGTCGTCTAGCACTGATAACTCTATCGAGGAGAACGTCTCTGAGGACAGTTCATTTGAAAATGATACTTCTGAATCTATTGAATCTGAAACACAGAATGCTTCACTTGATGAACCAAACGAAAGCGCAGCGCCAGTCATCGAGAGCGATCATAAATTTATGACCGGACTGTTTGCTGCCGCTGCAATTGTATTAATTCTATTTGTTGTTTTTCTTTTGACTGCTGCTCTTACTGCAAACCAAAGACGCCGTAAGCGTATCCGCCGTTTTGGAGAAGACTATAAGAAGAAAAAATATTAACGTCGTATTACTTACCATATACCTTTAGCTGTGACAATGCCGGGAACGGAGACGGATCATCTGCCTTGATCAGTTCCTCAAGCTGTACCCAGCGAACTTTCTTGGGCGGGAATGTAAATTCCTGCCCTTCGTCTGTCTTAACAAGATCACAAACCATTGTAGTATCATCTGAGAAACGTACAGTTGCCTTTGTCCACCATGCATCGTGTGGGAAATCTGCACGTGTATAGATTTCGATACGATCGGTTGTTACTTCTCTTCCAAAGTCAACACGCATTGTTGCCTGTGGATTTCTGTTGATTCCCCAGGAACCATATGGCCAGTAGCCATGAGAATGATTTGAGGTTACACCGTCAATGGCATTGCGTGCTGCAAACACAGACTCACCGCGAGTCTCAACATTTGCTGTTGCGTGCGGATAGCAATTAGTATCTCCGTGCTGATCCATCACATTTACTGCCAAATTGCGGTATGATTCGTATTCCCACTCTCTTGCCTTTCTGGCAGTGACCAAATGACTCTCACCTGAGAAAATCTTCGGTGAATAGCACACCTTCTTTTCTCCAAATGGAATCTCATAAGAAACCTCGCCTGTCACATAGACAAGTGCCTCGCCTAATGCATCATCTGCCTGAAATACATAAAATGCCGGAGTCTCATCTGCCAAAAATACAACGCGATCACCTTCTTCATATGTACGTGAAACTGGTAAGTTTACTTCCTTTGTTCCTGCAGCCTCTGCAATAATTGTTCCTTCTTTGTTAATTACCTGTACCTTAATCATAGCTGATTTACCCATACTTCCATTTCGCCTTCACCACGGTTTGCCCATGCATAGTAAGGGATGAAACGAAGTTCCTTTCCTTCATATACTGGCTTTTGCCATGTTTGATATAAGCCATTTTCTACTGTTACCGGCTTCTTTGTTTTTGCGTCTACACGCAGCATAATCATCGTAAAGCCAAGCTCATCAGTCTTTTCCTCAGTAAAGACGGCATCTGGCTTTACTCGCACAAGCGGCAATCCCTGTCCATTGTCAGCTTCCTCTAAGCAGTAAACAACCGGTCCTCTCATAATGGCAACCTTGCCCTCATCCTGACGAACTCTGCTGTCTGCCTGCATTACCTTTACCTTCATTGCAAAGCGAAGCTTTAACAAATCCCCTTCTTTCCACTCACCGCTGACATACAGATAGCCGTTTTCCATACGGCACTCCTTGCCAACAGCACCTTCCAGCTCGAAATCTTCACCGCACCAGCCTGGAATGCGAAGTGCTACTGTCATTGTAACTGGCTGTTCACTCTCTACCTTGAGTGTCACATCTCCATCCCACGGGAGGCCAGAAGTAATAACAACCTGCGCCTTCTGTCCGTTTACCTCTTTTTCAACAGTACCGCCTGCATACAAATGTACCCACAAGGTATCTTCATTTTCTGTGTATGCATAGGAACCAATAGAACTGATCAATCTTGCTAAGTTTGGCGGACAGCAGGCACAGCCAAACCACTTTTGACGAACAGGCTTTACATGCTGCTTGCCTGGATCATCATGACAGCTTCTTGGATTGACAGATAACGGATTGACATAGAAAAAGCTCTTTCCGTCAAGTGCCATACCGCTTAAAACGCCATTGTGAAGCGCCAGCTCCATAACATCTGCGTATTTTGAATCTGGATTCATCTCAAGCATACGGCGGGCAAAGAAAACAAGACCGATAGATGCACACGTCTCAGCATAAATAGTATCATTTGGCATATCGTAATCAAATGTAAATGCCTCACCATGATGCGTCTGTCCGATTCCTCCAGTCACATACATCTGCTTTGTAGTGATGTTATTCCAAAGCGTCTCGCATGCCTGATACAAGGAATCATCCCCTGTCAGTCTTGCCACATCTGCCATACCAGAGTAGAGATAAACGGCGCGAACAGCATGACCCATCGCTGTTTTCTGCTCTCTCACTGGCAAATGTGCCTGATAATACTGATAGCGGATCTTTGTCTTCTTTTCCTTTTCTGTAACCTTGCCCTCACTGTCAAAGTAATACGGCTGCGTGCCTCTCTGGTTGACAAAATATTCAGCCAGCTTTTTATATTTTTCATCACCCGTAACCTCATACAGACGGACAAGTGCCATCTCTGCAATCTCATGACCAGGATAACCCTTACATTTGCCTTCTTCTGTTCCAAAATATGATGCAATGAAATCAGCGAAGCGCATTGCTGCCTTTAACAGCTTATCCTTACCAGTTGCCTGATAGTAAGCGACAGCACCTTCTGTTAAATGGCCAAAGCAGTACAGCTCATGATGATCCTTTAAGTTTGTGAACATCTTATCCATACCATTAATAATATAGTAGGTATCAAGATATCCATTTTCAAGCTGTGCTGCACACACAATATCAATTGCGCCGTCTGCAATCTTTTCAAGCTCTGGATCTGGATGCTGTGTCAATGAATATGCCACTGCCTCAATCCACTTTGAAAAATCACTGTCCTGGAAGACAAATCCATAAAACTTATCATCATCCGGATGTCTTGGATCATCTGGAAGTGCCTCAAAACCACGAAATGTATATGTTGGTTCCTGATACTTGCTTCCCTGCTCTCTCTTTTCTTTATTCATCCGTGCTGCTACTTTAAAATTATGCATGCAGTAACTTGGTGCTGCCTCTGGTACTCTGTCATTTAACGTTTCCCACTGATAAGGAATTACTTCCTTTCTTACCAACTCCATCTCTGGCTTCCAAAAGCCATCATCAAGCTGAATACGCTTTAGACTGATCGGTTTGCTGAATTTGGTGCTGTCCATTTTTCATATCCTCCCTTTCTGAACTTACGTGCTTATTCCAGTCCTGCCTTTTGTCTGGCCTCGTGTACCTGCGCTGCCTGCTCGGCCTGAAGCTGGAACATATAATCTAAGTTAAAATTCGCATTGCCATTGCCGATATTTCCTGATTCTGCAATTGCTCTGGAATACTTACTCCACGGATAAGTTGTAATGATATCAAAATAATCGGTGACACGTACACCGCCAAGGCGATAATCTGTCACAAGTGTTTCCATATTAAAGTCAACGATTCTTGCTCCCTTAAAATCCTTCTTAATTGTTACCTTTGCCATGCCTCCAAGAAGAGTTGCCTCTTTTCGCTGTAAGGACTGAAAGTTTCCAAGCGAGTAGTAAATCAGCATTTTTCCGCCATCCGGACGATCTATGTAATCAATTGGCTCTACAACATGAGGATGCGTTCCTATTACAAGATCAACTCCTTGTGCTGCCAGAAAAGCTGCCTGCTCAGTCTGAGAAGCATCTGTTCCCAAATTGTACTCGGTACCCCAGTGTGGAAACACAATCACAAAATCAGAGGCTTCCTTTGTCCTTTGAATTAATGTTGCCAGACGATCATAGTCAAGCATATCGACAAGATATTGTCCATCTGCATTATAATCTCCCTTGCAGTTTAAAATATCTGTATAATTGATCATGCCAATTTTTATGCCATTTTTCTCAATTACGTGAATCTCGTCCCGTGTCTCCCAACTGTCATGAATACCAAGAAGCGTCAGCTGTGGATAATTGTTTCTAAAAAAATCAACCATATAAAGACTACCGACCTTTCCTATATCAAGGACGTGATTTGTTGCCGCAAGTACAACGTCAAATCCAGCATTTGCAATTGCTGCCGCTACCTCAGTACGGACATTGAAGCAAGGATAATCTTTGATTCCCCACTGATCACCTCCAATGACACACTCCTGATTGATGACTGCCAAATCAGCTGCCTGTACAATATCTCTGACATAAGCAAAATTGTAATCGTAATTAAAGCTTCCATCTGCCTGAAGTCCGCTCATTGACACATCATAATGCATCAGATTATCTCCGACTGCGACAAGACTTACATATGTTGGCTTTTCTGACTTAACATCGCCGATCACAACATTATGTGCCGGCTCAGCCTTAGAAGAAACATCTGCCTGTGTCTGCGTCTGTGTTTCTTCTTTTTCAATGACTGTGCTTACAATACTTTGTTCTTCAGTACTTTCTGTTTGTAATTTGCTCTCTGATTGTGAATCACTTTCTAATTGTGACTCAGACTGTGACTCACTTTCTGTCTGCGATTCCCCATTAAATGCATATGCCCATTTCGCATCCTTGCTTGATTCTAACATTTGCGGAATCTGTGCGTTCTCCTTACGCATTTCCTTATGATATAACCCATTCATAAAAAGGATTATTCCGCCCACACCAACTATAATTACTGCTGCTACTATGAGCCACGAAGTTACCAGCCAATGAAAACGGGCCTTCTTTCGTTCTTCTCTCTTACCTGCCACTTTCTTTTCCTGCTTATATACTTTCTAATACTTTTTATTCCAATCTAAAAGCCTCTGCCATGCGGTCATATTCCGCATCGGTAATCACAACTACACTTCCATGACGCTTCATAGTCTTTCCCATATCAAATTCTGACTCATCAAGAGGCTTAAAATCCATTGTTTTTAAGCTGTCGCACACAAGTGGAAGATATCCTTTATGAGTAGCAAACCTGTCAATGATCAGACACCACTTTTTCTGATCTTCCAAATAGTAGATTTCTGGTCCCTCTACTCCATAAATTGCCTCCAGATTTGGGACAGGGCGATCTGTAAATGATTCTTTATTTAAATCTGGTGCTGTATCAGTTTTAATATTCTTTGTCGTCTCATCCTTTGAGAAACGGTAATATACGCCATCGTCATACACCATCGTAGAGTCAATAACATGATTATCCTTCTCAAGATACACCTGTGCCTTAGTAAATTCATGAAAATCCTTTGTTCTTGCGGCATAAATACGCTGCTTTGGCTCTTTATCACCATCTAACTGTACCATAGATGCCCAAAATACAAGATAATTATCCTGCTGTCTGTCATAAATTGCCTCAGGTGCCCATGTACATCCTGCCTCTGGCACTGATACTTCTACTAATACCGGCTTACTCCAATGAATGAGATCCTTCGACTCCATAACAGCCAGATTTTTGCTTCCGGTTTTAACTGCTGCATCCCATCCTCTGCCATTTGCAATGCAAAGATCTGTCGCAATAATTACAAAACCACTTCCGTCTGCCTTACGAATCAAAAATGGATCACGCAGACCACACTCTCCAACTTCTGAGCAGATTACTGGCTTTCCATCATGAAGATCCTTCCAGTGAAGACCATCCTTGCTCAAAGAAAAATAAATTTGCTCGCCCTGCGGCTGCTCTCCGATAAAATGTGTAAATAAGTATGCCATATCAAACCAGTTCCTTCCACATTATGTTCTCTTTTTCCCTGTTTTTTTTCACAGGACATGTTCTTTCGTCAGTATAGCACAATTTTCATCATGATACAATTCTTTCATGATGAAAATCACAACTATCTTCTTTCCAAAACACCAGAAGTATGATACACTGAAAGCAGTCTTACAAAACAGGCATAGTCAATTCTTTGTCTGGGAATGAAAGGAGTTTTTTTACCATGTTTCAACAGTTACTTGGGGAGTCTGCCAGCCCCGTCATTGCCTTCATCGGCATACTGGCCGCATTCTTTCTTACGTGCGTGTCACTTGCAAAAGGCAGCGCTCATCTTCCAAAGGATCAGGGGCGTGAATTTGCCGTAGGAGGTGCACTCTCTGCCGGAAAGCCAAGAGGTGCCGGACTTATTTTCGTTCTTGTTTTTGCTATTACTTCCGTTTTATTCGCACATGTTGATCCAGAGATGATTATCTATCTTCTTCTTTTGATCTGCTGCATGATGACTGGATATCTTGACGATGCTGCAAAGACCTCATGGGGACGCTTAAAGAAGGGCATTCTTGATTTTCTTGTTGCTCTTTTAGTAACATTTACGTATCTTCATTTTAATGGCAATCAGATTACTCTTGCACTGACTGGATCTAGCTTTTCTATCCCAGCTCCTGTTTTTGCAGTTCTTTCTATCGCGCTGATCTGGATTTCTATTAATGTAACCAACTGCGCTGATGGTGTAGACGGTCTGTCTGGAACATTAACGATTATTACGATCATGACCTTCTACTTTGCAAACCAAATTTTGGGACGCACTGGAGATTTTGATTATTTAAGCTTACTGTTTGTTGTCTGCCTGCTTGGCTATCTGTGGTTTAATGCTACACCAAGTAAGATGCTTATGGGAGATGCAGGTTCCCGTGCCATGGGACTTTTCATCGCAATCGCAGCTCTTAAGTGCCATGATCCGTTCCTCTATATTTTAGCTGCACTTGTACTTATCATCGATGGTGGTCTTGGTCTTGTAAAGCTAACATTAATCAAAACGATTCATGTCCATATTTTAAAGAATGTGCGCACACCAATCCATGATTTTGTCCGCAAGACAAAGGGATGGTCTAACACACAGACTGTTTTTCGTTTCGCTATCATTCAGATCATTCTGTCTGTAGCACTTATTTACCTGATTATGTTATAAGATTTCTAATAAAATAAGAAGAAACTCTTATTTCATACGGATCTAGCCATAAAAATATGATTGCGATCCGCAAATACATTGAAACTATAATTTTATTATGCGAAAGGAGATTTCGTTATGAAATTACCGAATTACTATGAGGATCCTAATACGCTCCATGTAGGTACCTGTGAAAACCGCAGCTACTACATCCCATACGGTCAGGATCTAAACAGCCACGCTACATTACTTTCCGGTGACTGGCGCTTTGGCTACTACCCATATCCGGAGGCTGTTCCAGCTGATTTTATCAATCCGGATTTTGATGATTCCTCTATGGATACCATCCCGGTTCCTTCCTGCTGGCAGTGCCACGGATATGATTATCATCAGTATACTAATGTAAATTATCCAATTCCTTTTGATCCGCCGTACGTTCCAAAGGAAAATGCAAGCGGTGCATACCGCACTACCTTCACACTCTCAGCTGAGTCTGCAAAACAGCGCAATTTTCTGTATTTTGAGGGTGTTGATTCCTGTTTCTATGTATGGGTTAACGGCAAATTTGTCGGCTACAGCCAGGTTTCTCATTCTTCCAGCGAATTTGAAATTTCTTCTTTTGTTAATGAAGGCACAAACACACTGGCAGTTCTTGTATTAAAGTGGTGTGACGGCACATATCTTGAGGATCAGGACAAGCTTCGTATGTCCGGTATTTTCCGTGATGTTCTGCTTTTAACTCGTCCTAAGAGCTTTGTTCGCGACTATACTGTACGCACATTCTTAAAGGATGGCGGCGCTGGTGTAGTTCGTGTAAGTGTTGAAGCTGATGGTGAGGTTTCCCCAGTTCTTACTCTGTGTGATGCTGACAAAAATCCAGTTGGTGAAGCTGTCTTAGCAGATGGTGTCTATGAGTTTACTGTTTTAAATGCAAAGCTTTGGACTGCTGAAACACCATATCTGTACACCTTAACTATTTCAACTGCTGATGAAGTGATCACTCAGGCAGTTGGTATCCGTGAAGTTTATATCAAGGATGGCGTTGTTTATGTAAACGGACAGAATCTTAAGTTCCGCGGAACAAACCGCCATGATTCAGACCCAGTGACTGGATATACTATCTCTAAGGAGCAGGCAATCCGCGATCTGACTCTTATGAAGCAGTTTAACTTTAACGCTATCCGTACAAGCCACTATCCAAACGCGCCGTGGTTTACAGAGCTTTGTGACCGTTATGGTTTCTATGTTATCGCTGAGTCTGATATTGAGATGCACGGATATTTAAGCACCTATCACAGTGACCGTGAGAACACATTAGGACTGCTTGATGAGGGCGGTGTCTTCACTGAGGCTGTTTTAGACCGCGTTCAGAGAAATGTTATCCGCGATAAGAACCATCCGTGTGTTTTAATCTGGTCTCTTGGAAATGAGGCTGGCTTTGGCTATGCTTACCAGAATGCCGGACGCTGGACAAAAGAGTATGACCCAACACGTCTTACTCACTATGAGTCTTCTACATGGGATCACTCCAATCGCTTTGATAAGAGTATGCTTGATCTTTACAGCCGTATGTATGCTACTACTGAGGAAGTTGACAGCTACTTTGCTGAGGAAGGTCCGAAGAAGCCATTTATCCAGTGTGAGTTTGTTCACGCAATGGGTAACGGCCCTGGAGATATCGAGGACTATTATCAGCAGATTATGAAATATGATGGCTTCTGCGGCGGCTTCGTATGGGAGTGGTGTGATCACGCAGTTAATCAGGGCGTTGCTGAAAATGGCAAGACAATGTATGGTTATGGCGGCGACTTTGGCGAGTATCCTCACGATGGAAACTTCTGTATGGATGGACTTGTATATCCAGACCGCACACCGCACACTGGTGTTTATGAATGGAAGAATGTTGTTCGCCCTGTTCGCGCAAGACTTGTTGACGCACACAAGGTAACTCTCGCATTAAAGAACATGCTTGATTTCACTGATATGGCTGATGCTATTACTCTTTCCTATGAGTGTAAGGCTGACGGAGAGCTTCTTTGCTCTGGTGAAATTGCAGTTCCTTCTACTGCTCCGCACACTGAGTCAGAGGTTACAATTCCTGTTACTCTGCCAAAGACAGCAGCTGACTGCTACCTGAAGCTGACTTACCTTACAAAGACTGCTCATGAGCTTGTACCAGCTGGACATGAAGTTGGCTTTGATCAGTTCTTATTATCTGGAAGCGCTGTTCGTCGCCTGAATACTGTTACTGATGAAGCTACTGCTCCAACTGTTACAGAGGGTGATCGTTTCCTGACAGTAAGCGGTGAAGGCTTTACTTATCAGTATGATACATTTACTGGTATCTTCTCATCACTTGAGCGCGGCGGTGAAACTATCTCTATGGATTACAGCATTTTCCGTGCACCAACTGATAATGACCGCAACATCCGTGAAGAGTGGGAGCGTGCAAATTATCATCACAGTCAGACACGCACCTACACAACAGAGTATGCAGTTGACGGTCAGACAGTACAGATCACAAGCACCGTTAATCTGTGTGCAGTTACTGTTCAGTCTATCATGAAATTCACTGTAATCTGGACAATTGATGGTGCTGGTACTATTACATGCAAGATTGATGCAAAGCGCAATACTGATATGCCGTATCTGCCAAGATTTGGTGTTGAGCTGACACTTCCAAAGAGCTGGCAGCAGGTTTCTTACTTAGGATATGGTCCTCAGGAATGCTATATTGATAAGCATCATCTGGCATGGTTCGATGCATTTGAATCTACAGTTGAAGATATGCATGAGGATTACATTAAGCCGCAGGAGAACGGAAACCACTATCACTGCCGCAAGGCTTCTGTTGGAAATGGAACAAACGGTGTGACTGCATATGCAGCAACCAACTTTGATTTCTCTGTTTCTAACTACTCTGATTATGAACTGGCAGTAAAGAAGCATAATTATGAGCTTGAGGAAAGCGATTTTGTAACCATGCATCTTGACTACAAGAACAGTGGTGTTGGAAGTAATTCCTGTGGACCACAGCTTCTGCCGCAATATCAAATGAATGACAAGGAATTTGAGTGGGAATATCAGCTGAAGTTCTGATGATAAGATGTGCTGCCCGGTAGGTTACGTTATCCGGTAGGTTATAAATGCTACCCGGTAGATCTACGAATGCGGTTCGACGAGTGTTTTGTCGGCCTCTCTTTTCCGCAGGTACCTTTCACGTTACTTATTATCATACGTTACTTTGAAAGTCCTGCTACAACGTTCGGCCTTGTAAAAGTAACTCGTCTCACCGCCTAGGTAGATTACGAGTATTTCACTATAATATTAAAAGATACCAGAGTCAAAAGGGCAGAAATCCGATGCTAGCTCACTTGCAAGCGGATTTCTGATCTCTTGACTCGCAAAAAACATTTTGACCCAGACATCATTAAAAAAAGACCATATCAAAAGAGATGCTATTCCTCTACTGATATGGTCTTTTTTCGTTTAATTATTAAGTAACCTCAAGTAATACTCTTCAAAATCATTTTTATTTCGAGTAGGTTGGTGTCTCGTCTTTTCCTTTATAATCAAACAAACCGTCGTTTTTTTCTTCTAATGCTTTGATCATGTGATAGGTGTATTCATTATATGGGGTTGGAATGCCAAGTTCTTTACCCATGCGCATCAGCGCACCGGAAAACATGTCAATCTCTGTATGGCGTTTTGCGTCTAAATCCTGCAGCGTGGAGTAACGAGCGGATGGCATGACAGGAGAACCTTTTGCAGATGACTCGATTTTGCTAAATTCAATTCCTTTTGCAGCAGCAATTGCTTCTATTTCGCTGCGAAGACCTTCGCTGATCGCTTTCATATGAACACTATCGCGATAGCAGCCTACACCCGCACCGAGAATTGCCTGTGGAAGATTATTGCAGACATTTAGGCGAAACTTGCTCCAGATCTCCTCGCGGATATAGTCAGTTACGCGATAGCTTATATCACTCTTTTCAAAAAGATCGCAGACTGCTTTGACTCGTTCACTTTGAAATGGTGATTTATACTCTCCGAAAATAATGCCAATTGTGGACTTGCGATCAAATTGATAGCCGTCTGGCTCTTTGTGGGATGCCACTTTGATCAAAGCCGGAAGAATATGGGACATGCCAATCTTTGCTCCTATTATTTCTTCGCTGTCTACACCATTCATAAGACTCATGACAATGGTGTTTTTGCTAGTTGCCTGTTTGATTGTATCTAATGCGGTCGGCAATGCGCCATATTTTAATGAAACAATTAAAAGATCAATATTGTCTGTTTCCTGATAGGTCCATACCTCTGGATGGTAGGTCACTCCATTTATAGTACAGCCTGCACTCTTAAGACGTGCGTTTCGTTCTCCCTCTGCGATTACGCCAAGACGAATCTCCCTGCATCCTGAAATTCCTTCTATTACATAGGAGCCTACCGCTCCTGCTCCTAGAATTGCTACTTTTTTGATTTCCATAGTTTTTCTCCTTTGCTATCTATTACTCTTCCAGCATTACTTTACAATCTTTAATCTGGCAAGCAATTCCATATTTAAGAATCCGCTTTACCCCCGCCTGATACAATGTTTCTGTGTAATTTTTTTCATCTATCTGCTTTAAAGCTGCCTTACAGTCACTTTCCATTGACTTTCCTTCTTCAGTATACTTCACTTCAATTACCTGTCTTATCACATCAGTCTTGTCCACATAGTAATATCCTTCTGTTCTGATCTTTTTGAAATTTTCAATTCCAATCGGAAGCTTTAACTGTGCCATTTAAATCTCCTTTCGATAATTCACTGCCATAATATGTTATGTATATGATACCATGGAACTAATTTTGTTACAAGTTTCTTTTTATATAGTAAAACCGCCATGCAATCAGCTTTTACACTTATCGCACGGCGGCTTTCTCTTTAGTATCTTTGCAATCTTTTCTCTTTTGTAATCTAGGGCAGTCTTTTGTATATTTTTATTACTTTTCTTTTGAAGGCATCCACTTTTGTACTTTTAGAAAACGCTTTTCTTTTGTACATTGTAAATCATCTTTTGTAAAAGCTATCCTTTGTACTTCAGAATTTTATCTTTTGTAAAAATCATCTTTCGTACAGGTTGTCTTTTGTAGGGTGATCCTGTATGGTTTCGTCATCTTTTGTATCTTGCTGCCCTGTTTCGTCAAAAGGTGATTCCTTTCGACAAAATTATCATAGCACACTTTTTACACTTTGTCATTGAATTCGTCGTTCAATCAGCAACTTTTTTATATTTTCTTCGATATAACCATTTCCCGCTATAATGTCAGACGGTGCCATAGCGTTTGCACTGCTTCCTTTTATATCAATCACTCGTCCGCCTGCTTCCTCGACAATAATTTTTCCTGCTGCAAAATCCCATGGCTTTAAATTTCGCTCAAAGTATGCCTCGACGCGTCCACAGGCAACATATGCCAGATCAACGGATGCTGCTCCCATACGGCGAATATCCACACAGTGCTCATAAATACAGCGGATTGCATTAAAATTTTCCTCGGTGAGATCACGGTGATATGGGCTTGTTCCAACGGCAACAAGACTATCCTCTAATTTCCGTGTGTCACTTACATGAATCGGCTTTCCATTGCAGAACGCGCCTTTTCCCTTCTGTGCCCAGAAAATTTCATCAAGAAATGGCTGATAGATCACGCCGAGTGTCACCTGCCCCTGTTCACACAACCCTAGGGACAATGCACTATCCTTAAAGTCATGAATCAGATTTGTCGTTCCGTCTACTGGATCTAGAATCCAAACTGCACCGTTAAAATCTATGTCGCTGTTATCCTTTTCCTCGCCCATGAACTGTACATCCGGCCATCGTTTTGACAGCTCGTTTCTCATATATTCCTGCACACGGATATCTACCTGCGTAACAAAATCTGCACGTCCCTTCACAGTTACATGCTCTGCCTCTGTGTGATTTAAAAACATCGGCTTTACGCTTTTTACTAGTTCAATGAGTTCGTTTATATCAATCTGCATCTTTTAGTCTGTCCTTTCTTATTTAATTACTTCCTGTTACTTTTTATCAGTTTGCTGTCTTTTATTTCCTGCTCTTATATTGATGCTGCGCGTTTATTTTGTCACTTTTCGGGAGATTCTAAATTGTAACTATTTTACACTTCTACGAAAGGATTCCACCTATGAGACAAAATTTTATCCGCTGCGGCCTTACCGGCCTTTTCATTGAAATCTTCTTCACCGGAATGGGTGCTCTTTTTGCTCACGACTACAGCATGACTGGTCACTCTTCTATTATAATGTTTCCTATTTATGGATCTGCTGCTTTCATTGAACCTATTTGGCGCCGGCTTTGCAACAAGCCAATCGTGCTGCGCGGTCTAATTTACACCATTTGTATATATGCTGTGGAATATACATCTGGCCTGCTTCTTCGCACACTCGGCATCTGCCCGTGGGATTACACTGGTGATCCTACAAATATAAATGGACTGATACGCCTTGACTTTGCACCATTTTGGTTTGTCGCAGGACTTATCTTTGAGCGAATTATTATTTTAAATGACCTTAAATCTAAGCCACTTTCCTCTCACAAAACGAATTGTAAAGATAACGCCTCTTACTCCCCAGTCTGCGAACATTCCGTACCAGACACCAATCGGACCTGTCTTTACGACACGCATCAAAAAGATAGAAAGTGCTACACGGCACAGCCACATCGTCAATGTCGCAGTAATCATTGAAAATCGCACATCACCTGCTGCGCGAAGACCGTTTGGCGGTGTAAACGAAGGTACCCAAAGAAGAGGCTTTACAATCGTAATGGCAAGAATCATCTGCATACAAAGCGCGGTACTCTCTTCACTCATGCCTGCCAGTACAGTAACCGGCCGCGCCGCAATATACACAAGAATACAGCTTATAATCATCGCAATCTCTGCATAACCGGCAAGCTTCACTATGTAATATTTTGCCTCTTCCTGCCGTCCTGCACCAATGCTTTGGCCAACAACTGTCATTAATCCAATACCTATTCCGACTGCTGCCATTCCATTTACATTTTCGAAAATGATTGTCATCGCCTGTGCTGCGATTGCTGCTGTTCCAAGTGATGATACTGTAGACTGAATTGCAAGTTTTCCAAACTGGAACATTCCATTTTCTATACCTGACGGAACACCGATTGCAAGAATCTTCACTATCAGATTCAAGTCTGGGCGAATAGAAAAATAATTCTTAAGCTGAATTGCATAGCCTGGCTTTCTCAGTGCGTAGAAAACAACAAACGCACACAATGCTCGTGAAATCAATGTGGAAATGGCTGCTCCTGCTGCGCCCATCTGTAAAACAAAAATAAACAATGTATTTCCAACAATATTAGCTACATTTGCGATCAGTGCTGTTTTCATTGTAAACTTAGAATTTCCGCATGCACGATAAAATGCTGCGCCTGCCTGAAACAATGCTATAAACGGATATGAAAGCGCCGTAATCAGAAAATACATCTGAGCGTTAGTCATAACAGCTTCTTCGACACTTCCGAATATCAAATGAAGCAGCGGCTTTCGAAAGCCAACGCCAATAATCATAATAGCAGATGAAATCACTACTACGGTAAGCACAATCTGTTTGGCAGCATCATTACAGCCTTTTTCATCTTTTCGTCCCAAATACTGTGAGCAGATGATTGCCGCACCTGCTGCCATCGCTGCGAATACCTGAAGTACCAGGTTGTTTATCGAATCAACAAGCGAAACAGCTGAAATCGCCTCTGCTCCGACACGGCTGACCATAAGTGTATCAACCATTCCCATCAAAGAGTTTAACATCTGCTCAATAATTAAGGGAATCAGCAGCATCCACAGCGCACGCCGCGGAAACAGCAAATTCCCATAATCAATCTTACTCTTATCGTAAAAAATATTTTTCATACTGTTATCTGCCTCCTGTGGTTATCAAATTTATCGTAACACCACAAAGCAGAAATTACAAGTTAGTTTTGTATTTAAAATCCATCTTTCAAGGATTATACAAACTTTTTGCAAAATATACATCCTATTTTATACAGCACTGCTGTGCGCCAAGAAAATTCAGCCAACCTCTCTTTGAAGGATCTCTGTCAGCGCATTCTGGCTGCTTGTATGACAGCGCACGATATTAGCATTACATTTTTCTGCCTCTGTCACAGCGCAGTGAACCATTTTGTGAGAAACAGTATTGGTAAATAAAATCAGCAGATCAGGGCTTCCAATCTGACCACTCAAATTTGCAGACATCTGCGTAAACACCTTTGCCTTACATTTGAAATCCTTACAAATTTTCTTATACTGACTTACCATGCGGTCATGACCACCAACAATAACAACACTCATTAAAATACTCCTTTCAAGATGCAAAATTTTCTGATACAAACGATAAACTCTATTAATACCCAATAGCCTGCTTTTCTTATATGTTAGCTGTTTCTAACTTGTGTTAAGTTTACCTTATTTTATTGTAAGCGTCAATGCTGTTATTGAGTTTTTTTCTCATTTTAATCCTGTTGCTTTCGTTATTTTAAACCTATTGACATGGTAGGTTTATGGTGCTATAATCCCCGTAAATAAAATATGTCCATAAAAGGAGGATACTGCCATGATTTACACATCTGCTGACCAGCTTATCGGAAAGACCCCTCTGCTGGAACTAACTCACATTGAAAAGGAACTCGGCCTGCAGGCCAGACTGCTCGCTAAGCTTGAGTATTTTAACCCAGCCGGATCTGTAAAAGATCGTGTTGCTAAGGCTATGCTTGATGATGCCGAAGCAAAGGGTATTTTAAAGCCTGACACTGTAATCATTGAACCAACTTCCGGAAATACTGGAATCGGTTTAGCAAGCGTTGCTGCAGCCAGAGGATATCGTCTGATCATAGTTATGCCTGATACAATGTCCATTGAGCGCCGTCAGCTAATGAAGGCATATGGTGCAGAGCTTGTGTTAAGTGATGGTTCTAAAGGCATGTCTGGTGCGATTGCAAAAGCTAATGAACTTGCAAAGCTCTATCCAAACAGCTTTATTGCTGGTCAGTTTGTTAATCCGGCAAATCCAAAAGCTCATTTTGAGACAACTGGTCCAGAAATTTACGAAGATACCGAAGGCAACGTTGATGTGTTTGTTGCCGGTGTCGGCACAGGCGGTACAATCACAGGTGTTGGCAAGTACTTAAAGTCCAAGAAACCGTCTGTAAAAATCGTTGCTGTTGAGCCAGCATCTTCAGCAGTCCTGTCCACTGGAAATGCAGGTCCTCATAAGATTCAGGGTATTGGCGCCGGCTTTATTCCAGAGGTGCTTGACACTTCCATTTATGATGAAATCATTGCTGTATCTAATGATGATGCCTTTACAACAGGAAAGAACCTCGGAAAGAAGGAAGGCATTCTTACCGGTATCTCCTCCGGTGCTGCTCTGTGGGCAGCTATTGAGATTGCAAAACGGCCTGAGTCAAAGGGTAAGACAATTGTTGTGCTGCTTCCTGACACTGGTGATCGCTACCTTTCAACTCCACTTTTTGCTGATTAATTTTAAAAAAAGTCCGCCGCACCTGCATAACAGGTACGGCGAACTTTTCTTTTATAAGGAAGATTTACTACTAAAAGCTATTTTACTCAGCTGCCTTCTGTGCTTCTGGCAGTCTTGTGGTATTTCCATCCTCAAATGCAGCCTTACGCTCCTCAACGATATCTGCAAATCCTGCATCATTGAAATCATCGGTATACTGCTGATACTTCTCGTCAAACTCTTCCGGTGTACACATGGTCAAAGTATCACGTGCTTCCTTGTACAGAGTAACTAATGTCTGCTGATACTCGGAAGTATTCTCCATAGAAGATGCATACAGACAGTCAGCAACTGCATACTTTTCAGCGATTTCCTGTCTTGCATAGTAGAAGTCGATTACATCCTGAGTGAAATCCTGCGGCAGATTGTGCGGTGTTGTTGCATAGATAACATCCTCGATAGTACCTGCTGCCTTAGATGCTGTCTCACAGCTCCAGTAATCACCGCTGCTGTTGTAGCCCTGCTTGTAGTCTCCGCTGTAATCAGCTACAGATACTGGCAGACCATCTTCATTGTAGTTGAAGTTCTCACCCTCAATGCCATACTGCATGGTGAAGAGTACATCATCGTTGCACATCCACTCAAGATACATCCATGCTGCCTTTAACTCATCCTCTGTTGCAGATGATGAGAAGCCTACCATCATACCAAATGGGTTATTTGAACGATAAGCAGGAGTAACAGTGATTCCATCCGCTGCTGTATCATCCTCGGTAACAACTGGATAAATAGCCAGCTCAGCATCTGGGTTTGTCTCATAGAAGGAAGTCAGTACAGGCATATCAGAGCTGATATAGCAGCCATAAGAATATGCATCACCGTTGATGAAGTTTGCCTTTGCTGTCTCGCCATCGATCAGGTAATACTCTGGATCTGTAATTCCGTTATTGTAATCCTCGTTTGCTCTCTTTAACAGATTGTAGTTTGCATCAGTTCCAAGTGCCGGAATGTTATAATCACCATACATAGCCCAGTCAAGCTCATTAAACGGATACTCACGATATGCATGGTTCTGATCGGAACCAAGACCTGTGATCATAGTACCACCACCTGGATGCTCGCAAAGACCAGCCTCCTGGATCTTCTTCATTGCGTCAAGATACTCGTCACGCTTTGTTGGAACATGATCATAACCAACCTGCTTTAACCAGTCCATACGAACAAATGTCTGCCATGTATAGTTGATGTTGTAATTCGGATTAGAAGCCAGTGCGAAGTAAGTCTCATCACCGATTGTAGTATATGGAATCTGTCCGTCTGCCTCCATACGAGCATAGTAGTTTGGAGCTACCTCTTTGAATGCATCCATATCAAAGGAAGTTAAATATCCGTCATTTACCCATGTGGACAGCTTCGGATAATCGTACTCCATAAGAATTGTCGGAAGATTCTGATCAGCTGCAAGAAGTGCATAGCTTGTCATAACATCAGTTCTTGTGATCGGAACATACTCAACAGTGATATTATACTTATCACCGAAATTTTCCTGAATCCACTGTGTCCAGTAGTTGTTTGTTACATCCGGAACACCCTCAACACCTCTGTCATAAACTGGAACACGTAAAGTTACATTCTCTGCAAATGGCTCCCAGTTATTCTCTACCTGATCTGACTCAGCTGCCTCACTGCCAGCCTCGGTAGCTGCCTCTGTGCTTGCTTCCTCTGTGCTTGTCTCCTCAGCCATAACTGGAAGTGCGCCAAAAGCCATGATTCCTGCGAGGGAAATTGCTGCAAATTTTCTCATAATCAAAACTTCTCCTTTCTCTTAAGATGGCTTACTGCATCTTTTAGCCATCTTTTTTCTCATGTCTACATAGTAGAACTATTATAAAAATGATTCTACTCACTTTTTTACTGTTTTTCCTAATTATGACCTTTTAACTATAATGTTCATTTTGGGACCATATTTTTATTATATTATTCACAATGTTAATATTCTTTACTTGATTTATATTAACGATTTCACTTTATTTTTTCTCTTATTTACCATTTTTATTGACAAAATAAGGCAGCAGACATTTTATTGCCTGCTGCCCTGTTGCAAAATTTTATCTCTTAGCAAAATGCTTATTTTTATTGATTTTCCTCATTAAGAAGAGGCTTCATACTCTCCATCGCAATTAAAAGTGTTGATGTGTTATGTAAAAGTGCTGACGTAGTTGGCTGCAAGACACCTGCAATACCTCCAGCAATAAGTGCTGAGTTAAATCCTACTATTACCTTATAATTGCGATAAATACGCTTCATCAATCTTTTTGACAACTTACGAAGTGTTACAACCTCAAACAAGTCCTCTGCTGCGATTGTAACATCAGCTATTTCTCGCGCCAGTTCGGCACCATCGCTTATAGCAATACCGACATCAGCAGCAGACAATGCCGGTGAATCATTTACGCCGTCTCCAACCATGATAACTTTTCGCCCTGCTGCCTTTTCCTGTTCAACGAAACATGCCTTATCTTCTGGCAGTACCTCTGAAAAATATTGATCAACACCAACTCTGGCTGCAATTGCCCTGGCGGTTCGATCACTATCTCCAGTCATCATTACAACCTTGGAAATTCCGCTTTCTTTCAGCGCACGAATCGCATCAGCGGCCTCCTCACGGAGTGGATCCTCAATGCAGATTACTGCAGCAAGTTCACCTTCAATTGCAAGATACAGATGAGAATACTCTAGCGGAAGCTGTTCAAACAACTTCTCCTTGCCTTCTGGGATATGACACTTTTCGTCCTCAAAAACAAAGTGATGACTTCCAATAATTGTCTTTTTTCCTTCAAGCTGCGTGGAAATACCATGCGCCACAATATACTCTACTTTTGAATGTTTTTCCTCATGGTCAAGACTCTTTTTCTTTGCAGCATCAACAACAGCCTTTGCCATAGAATGAGGAAAATGTTCCTCCAAACATGCAGCCGTGCGAAGCAGCTCATCCTCAGAATCACCATTAAAAGAAACAACCTTTACAACAGTCGGCTCTGCTTTTGTCAGCGTACCAGTTTTATCAAATACAATTGTATCTGCATCTGCTATACTCTCTAAAAACTTTCCGCCCTTTACATTGACATTGCGGTTTCTCGCCTCTTTAATTGCAGACAACACTGCAATTGGCATCGAAAGCTTTAGCGCACAGCAAAAATCTACCATCAGCACAGAAGTAGCTTTTGTCAGATTTCTAGTAAAGAGATAAGTCAGTCCCGTTGTCAGGAAGGTATATGGAACAAGCTTATCTGCAAGGCGCTCTGCCTTTCCTTCCATAGATGATTTTAATTTTTCTGACTCCTCAATCATTACAACTATCTGCTCATAGCGGCTCGCACCGCCAAGCTTTTTGACGTTAACTGTCAGCTCACCCTCCTCAAGAACTGTTCCTGCATACACAGTTGTTCCTGCATATTTTCTAACTGCTGCAGACTCGCCTGTCATAGATGCCTGATTCACCATGCCTTCTCCGCTCTCAACTGTTCCATCAAACGGAATGACATTGCCCATATGAATTACAATCTTATCATTTTCTTTGATCGTAGACGCATCAACAAGAACCTCCTGCTCACCGGCAAGCATCCATACCTTAGATACATTTAAAGACATGCTTCTTGCAAGATCGCCAACAGACTTTTTATGAGTCCACTCCTCTAAGATTTCTCCAATTCCAAGAAGGAACATGACAGAGCTTGCCGTAGACACATCACCTCTTGCAATGGAGATGGTAATCGCAGTCGCATCAAGCACCGGAACCTCAAGCTTTCCCTTTGCAAGTGTTTTTACACCCTTCCAGATATAAGGAATCGCTGCTGCAAGTGTAATGCATGTACGTATTGGTGCCGGCACAAACAAATTCTTTGTACAGCGCCAAACAACCGTTCCAACAAGCTTATCCCAATACTCGTTGTTCAGTGTTCTTCCCGAATGTGCCAGATAGCTTTCTGGTGCCTCAATCTCGTCTACATGGCACTTTCTTAAATAGGAAAGAACTGTTGCTCTGTCAATCTTATAGCAAAGGACCACATCAGCGGTACGTTCATTGACGCGCACTGAAGTGATCCCCTCCTTATTAGACAGAGCATACTCAAGCAGATCAGCTTCCTTTGCCGTCATGTGCTTCATAATGGCACGGACACGGATTCTGCCCTTTATTTCATGCTTTATCTTAAATTTCATTATTCAGCCTTCTCTTCTGTCTTTGTCTCTTCCTCTGCTACAGTCTCTGCTACCTCGTCCTGACCCTCAGCCTCAGCTGCATCCTCTGCTGCTGCGCGCTCGTCATTGATCTGCTGTGCACCTGCATAGATATCCTGTGCATTCTCCTGAATGTTGGATACAACATTTAATACGCAATCCTTTGCGCGAAGTACAGCTGCTGTTGCCTTTGTATATAAATTCTTAGCATCCTTGCTGGAAAGTGCTTTGATACCTGCAGTTCCGAACAGAACACCTGCTGCAAAAATACCACCCTTTTTGTAATCGAAATCTTTTAAACTCATGCTTTTATCCTCCTGTTCGATGATTGTGTAAAAGGCAAGCAAACCTTCTTGATTTGCTTGCCCCTTATTATAAAGAATATGTGCCAGAATTTCCACAGTCTTATTGATAAAATTTATCATTAGGTATTAGTAATTTTTAACAAATTTCATCAACCTATGCCGGTGTGATGCTTCGAATGGCCTGTTCCTTCTTGTATCCACATACAGAAAGCCCTGCCTGAATGATTTGATTCCAAGCTTTTTGTGAGAGTACAATGCTGGAATTGTCATCAAATTCGATTGTGCATGCACTTCTTGATGTGCCGCCCGGCAGCTCATCCATCGCCTCCTCGCATTCTGTACAGGAAACCTTGTACATGTTGCGACGGTTGATTGCCCCGATCTCCTCTAGCATATTGATCATGCGATAAACCGTCGCTGATCCAATGCTTGAGTCGATCTTCGATGCCTTGTAATAAATTTCTTTACAGCTGGAACACTCTTCTTCCAGTATGATATCTAGTAACAGCATCCGCTGCTTTGTGATCCTGCAGCCCCGCTGTCTGAGTCTGTTCAGGATCGCCTCTTTTTGCATATTTCCTTGCTGCATAGGCTGACCATCCTTTACGTTTCTCTGCTTAGTGACAATGACCTCCACAGTGACTGCAGTCGCCTCCGCACTGGAGTGACTTTCCAGACTTCTTATCTTTTACCATACTGCGAACGATCAGTCCAACTACACCAACTACAATTGCTCCAACAATTACTGTTCCCATAATTACCTAGCCTTTCCAGAGCGCACATATCTATTTCATTTTTTACTTGCCCGTTGCGACCTGAAGAGTCTCGCTCTCTTTATAAGGTCTGAACAGCAGATAGATAAATGCGATAATAATTACGATTGCTACTACTGTTCCAATACCAAAGCCGGCACCTGTAAAGAGACGACCGATCTGATTGATTACTAAAGCTACCAGGTAAGCAAATCCACACTGATATCCGATTGCAATCCAGAACCACTTTGTATTGTTCATCTCTCTCTTGATTGCACCCATTGCTGCGAAGCAAGGAGCACATAACAGGTTGAATGCCAAGAATGCATAACCGCTTACTGCTGTGAAGGAAGCTGCCATTGCTGCATATACGCTTACACCTTCCTGTCCGCCGTAAAGGATACCCATTGTACCTACAATGTTCTCCTTTGCTACCAGACCGGTAACAGATGCAACAGTTGCCTGCCAGTTTCCAAATCCCTGTGGGATGAAGATCCAGCTGATTGCCTTACCGATTGTTGCAAGGATACTGGAATCAATCTGATCATCAGAAAGCATCTGGAATGCACCGTCAACAAATCCAAAGTAAGTGGTGAACCAAATTACGATGGTTGAAAGAAGGATGATGGTACCAGCCTTCTTAATGAAGGACCAACCACGCTCCCACATGCTTCTAAGAACGCTGCCTACGGTTGGCAGATGGTATGCTGGAAGCTCCATAACAAACGGAGCCGGATCACCTGCGAATAACTTTGTTTTCTTTAAGATAATACCAGAGCAGATGATTGCTGCGATACCAAGGAAATAAGCTGACGGAGCAACCCATGAAGCACCGCCGAAGATAGCACCTGCAACCATTGCGATGAATGGAAGCTTTGCACCACACGGAATAAATGTGGTTGTCATGATGGTCATCTTACGGTCTCTGTCATTCTCGATGGTACGAGAAGCCATGATACCAGGAACACCACAACCAGAACCGATTAACATTGGAATGAAGGACTTACCGGACAGACCAAATTTTCTAAAGATTCTGTCCATGATGAATGCGATACGAGCCATGTATCCGCAGCCCTCAAGGAATGCTAAGAAGATAAACAGAATTAAGATCTGTGGTACGAAACCAAGTACAGCGCCGACACCGGCTACGATACCATCCATGATCAGACCTCTTAACCAGTCTGCACAATTTGCTGCATCAAGAGCAGACTCCAAAAATGCCGGAATACCTGGAATCCAGATGCCATAATCGGCATTATCAGGAGCGGTTGCATTCCACTTTTCATAAACTTCTACTGCTGCCTTTAAATCAGCGCCATTAGCAGTCTCATCTTCCTCTGCCATGGTTTCCTCATCCTGAACAACGTAAGTTACTTCTGCGTCATCTGCTACAGTTGCTGCATAAGCCTTTACAGCTTCGATTGCAGCTGCTGGATCGTAATCTTCTGACTCAGCATCAACTGCTGCTGCCAGATCCTCGTCACCAGACTCGTCAACAAATGCATTGATAATGGTCTCTGCATCGCCATACTCACCAGCATCTTCTTCATATGCACTGCGGCCAATTCCTGCCAGATACCAACCATCGCCAAATACTCCGTCATTTGCCCAGTCAGTTGCGATGGTTCCAACTGTTGTTACTGATACATAATACACAATATACATGACAATCGCAAAAATTGGAAGAGCCAAGAAGCGGTTTGTTACAATACGGTCAATCTTGTCAGAAAGGGTCAATTTCTTGCCGCTGCCTGCCTTCTGACAGCAATCTCCGATAATCGAAGAAATGTATGTATAACGCTCATTTGTGATAATACTCTCGGTATCATCATCAAATGTATCCTCCATGCGTCTGATCTCATCAGAAACATCTGGAACGGACTTCATCTGAGCTGCAATCTTATCATCCTTCTCAAGAAGCTTGATTGCGAAGAATCTCTTCTGCTCATCCTTGATACCAGTAAGCTTATTCTCAACATCTGCAATAATGTCCTCTGCTTCCTTTGAAAACTCATGTACCGGCTTGCTTAATGTTTTTTTCTTTGCAAGCTCAACTGCCTTGTTTGCTGCTTCCTTAATACCGTCACCCTTTAATGCTGAAATCTCAACAACAGGGCATCCAAGCTTTTTGGACAGCTTATCAACATTAATCTGATCACCGCTCTTGCGAACAAGATCCATCATATTGATTGCCATAACTACTGGAATACCAAGCTCCATGATCTGTGTAGACAAATACAGATTTCTCTCAATATTAGTACCATCTACGATATTTAAAATCGCATCTGGTCTGTCCGTGATCAGATAATTTCTTGCTACAACTTCCTCAAGTGTATAAGGGGATAATGAATAAATACCCGGAAGATCCATAATTGTAGCTTCCTTATCCCACTTTAACTTACCTTCCTTCTTCTCAACTGTAACACCTGGCCAGTTTCCTACAAACTGATTGGATCCTGTCAGCGCATTAAAAAGTGTTGTTTTACCACAGTTGGGATTACCTGCTAATGCAATCTTAATTGACATTACAAACCTCCTGTTTTCTCGCCTTTTTTACTATTTTGCAAATGCTACTTTGATTTGTCGCGGCTGATTTCTAATCGCTTATGCTCATTTTTATTAGTATAAGCTAACCTTTAGGTAAAAAAAATTATTCTACCTCAATCATCTCAGCATCTGCCTTACGCAGTGATAACTCGTATCCTCTTACAGTTACCTCTACCGGATCACCAAGCGGTGCTACCTTTCTTACATAGATCTCAACGCCCTTTGTGATTCCCATATCCATGATACGGCGCTTCACCGGGCCTTCACCTGTCAGCTTCTTTACCTTTACAGTCTGACCGATGCTTGCATCCTTCAGTGTTTTCATATCAAACCCCTTTCCGCGACCTGATATATAACAGGTGCACATTGTTTCTCTTAGGAAACTAAGATTTTACCGGCCATGTCCTTGCCAATCGCAACTCTTGAATCCTTTACGTTGACAATCAGATTACCCTGGATCTCAGAAATAACCGTGACAATAGCGCCGACAACAAACCCTAGTCTCTCCAGAAACAATCTGGTTTCCTCCTTGCCGCCAATCTTGCAGATTACATTCTCCTTGCCCTCTGGAGCCATCGATAATGGCATAGCACATACCTCTCTTTCTTTTATTTCTTATACTTGATAACATTTATCATTTCCTATCGAAAATTAGTATATACAAACCTCTATTAGATGTCAAGAACTTTTTTTAGTTTTTTCAAAAAAAGCTGTGGCCTATCACCACAGCTTTTATGACATATTTAGGTTGCTTATATTTATTCTTCGTGTTGTTTTGCTTATTCTGCGTTCAAATACTCGCCTGGTGTCTCAGAGAGTGCCGTCACACCATCACGGCAGATCTTAACATAGAAGCCCTTATATGGCTTTTCATAATTCTTTACTGCATCTTTAATCTGCAGACGACCGTTATTTTGTGAGAATACATATGCATTGTAGCCGCCCTTTTTATAGGCGAAGCTCTCACCATCGTCCTGATAATGAATATAATTTCCAATACCTGGGTAAACCGCAAGTGTCAAGTCTTCCACTTCCTTTTCACCAACATACTGCATTAAAGGATAAAGCGGCAGCACAGCACCTGCGCGTACAAACAGCGGCATAGTATCTAACGGTGCCTTCTTTGTAATATACTGACCACCCTTATACTTTTCTCCTGTCCAGAAATCGTACCACATCGCACCCTCTGGCAGATAGACAAGACGCATAGTTGTTCCCTGTGTTACAACTGGAGCAGCAAGCAGCCACTCACCTACCATAAACTCATCATTTATTTCGTAAGTTTCTGCATCCTTTTCGAAATTTAACATAAGAGGACGCATAATCGGAAGACCTGTCTGCTCACTTTCAAAGAAGCAGTCGTAGATATATGGAAGCAAATGATATCGAAGCTCTACATACTTGCGATAAATCTCTAAAAGCTCCTTATCAAACTGCCACGGCTCCTGTCTTCTCGTGCCCTGTGCACTATGGTTTCTAAAAAACGGTGACAAACATCCCACCTGAACCCAACGTGCCAGTAGTTCCTTTGTTGTATCTGCACCAAAGCCTCCGACATCTGTTCCTGCATAGGAAAATCCAGAAAGGCCAAGATTACAAAGCTGTGGAATTGCCATCTGCAAATGTGCCCAGATACTCTGATTGTCTCCCGTCCAAACAAGAGAATAACGCTGCGTTCCGGCATAGGCTGCACGTGTGATTATAAATGGTCTGCGGCCATCATATTTTAACCATCCATCCTTTGTTGCCATTGCCATACAGTGACCATAGATGTTATGTGCATCCTTATGAAGAATTGCTGTATCGTCCTCATCTGCAAATTGTACATCATCAGGCAGCGGACCTTTAAAGCTCGCCGGCTCGTTCATATCATTCCAAACACCGCGAACACCCATATCAATTAAAAATTTCTGCTTGTCTGCCCACCAGCTGCGCACCTTTGGATTAGTAAAGCTTGGGAAAACAGAATCACCTGGCCATACCTCGTTTACATAAAGCTCATTCTCTGCTGAGAATGCAAAATAGCCGTTCTTAATTCCTTCCTCGTAAACACTGTAGCCATCTTCCTTTTTGACACCTGGATCGATGATCGTAACTGGCTTGTAGCCCATCTCAGTCAGTTTCTGTAAGGTCTTTTTTGGATCCTTATAGTTCTTTTTGTTCCAAGTAAAGACCTTGAAGGAATCCATATAGTCGATATCAAAATGAATAGAATCGCATGGAATGCGGCATTGACGCATCTTTTCTGCAACATCCATGATATCGTCCTCGGTAATATATCCCCAGCGTGACTGATGATATCCAAGCGTCCACTTCTGCGGAAGGGCTGTTCGTCCTGTCAGACCTGTGTAGGCACCTACGATATCGCGCATCGTCTCGCCTGCGATAAAATAGTAGTCTAAATCGCCGCCGTCTGCTGCAAAATAATAGCGTTCTGCATCTTCCTTTCCCATATCAAAATAGGATTTTGATGTATTGTCAAGAAAAATTCCATATGTAAAATGAGGACGCATTGAAATAAAGAACGGAACAGACTTATAAAGACTTGGGAAAAAGTCTGCATGCGTATCTGGAATATCGCTGTTCCACATTTCATAAGCATAGCCTCTTTTATCAAGAAAGCCTGTCTTATCGCCAAGTCCATAGATATGCTCCTTTGGATGAAGCATACGCACAACTTCAAATTTATGCGCTTCTTTTTCTTTTGGAAGAGAATGTCCCTCTTTTGCCAAAAGCTCTGCCTGCTCTTTTGTGATGGTCTGCGTATTCTCTGAGCGCACACTCTGCTCAGAGATCATTCGACCATCTGGTGTCAGAAAATCAACCTGAAACTCGTCTCTGACACGAACAAGAAGCTTCTTTGTTTTAATTGTAATAAACTCTTTTTGCTGACGTGCCTGAAAATCAACCTTTTTTGGTTCCTGCACAACTGCCCTTGATGGTCTGTGCTTTTCTTCCATCGAGCTATATACTCGTACAATGCGGTCTGTAATAAATGAAATTCTTCCCTCTTTATGTTCAAACTTTACCGTTACGCCTGTGGCATCTGGTTCAAATGACAAAAGCCTGCCAAACATAATGCTCCTCCTTTTTCTATGCATCACATGGATTGCTTTTTATTTTCTCAGTATAGCATAACTTTGCGAGCATGTACAGCAATTATAATGTCGGATTTTGACTACACACATAACTTTACTGTTACGATTCACAGAGCTATGTTACGAAAGCCATTCACCTTAGGGCTATGCCATAAATGACTCAACGATTACAAAAATATACCTCAATTTTGCTATTTCCTTTCTTGCTCCATTTTGTGTGCTATTATGGCATTACCCACTGAAAAATTAAATACATGAGTTTAAGAGGAGGAATTATGAGTTTAGTTGTACAAGATCTTTCAAAAAAATACGGAACGCGAACCGTTGTTGATCACTTAAGCTTTGAGATGAACCGTCCGGGTGTCTATGCACTTCTTGGAACAAATGGAGCCGGAAAAACGACTTCTATCCGCATGATGCTTGGCATGCTTTCACGTGACAGCGGAACTGTCACATGGAATGGAAAGCCGCTTGATATAAATAACTGCAATGTAGGATATCTGGCAGAGGAGCGCGGTTTGTATCCTAAATATACTATTATGGATCAGCTTATGTATTTTGCCGCCCTGCGCGGTGTATCAGCTTCTGAGGCAAAAAAGCGCATCCACTACTGGGCAGAGCGCTTTGATATTATTGAATATCTTTATCCGCAAGAATATGCTGATATTCAGGCAAAAAAGGCGCGCATGCATGAGGAAGCTTCACCAAAGAAAAAAGGCTTATTTGGAAGCAGTAATCAGAGAAAAAAGCGCATTGCACCAAAGACAGCTGATCAGCTTTCAAAAGGAAATCAGCAAAAAATTCAGATGATTGCAGCTCTTATTTCTGACCCGGAGCTTCTTATTCTTGACGAGCCGCTATCTGGTCTTGATCCTGTCAATACTGATTTGTTTAAAGATATCATTCACGAGCAGATCAATAAGGGCAAATATCTGATTATGTCTGACCATCAAATGTCCACCATTGAGGAGTTTTGTACTGACCTGACAATACTTGATCACAGCAAAACGATTCTTTCTGGTAACTTAAATACGATCAAGAAAAGTTATGGACGTGTTCACCTGTTTCTAAAGACAGAATCCGATATCACCTCATATATCCATGATGCCGGTATTTCGATTCTCTCTGAGTTAGCAGGCGAATATCATTTGAAGGTAACTGGTGAAGCGCAGGCAAATGCACTGCTTGGCACACTTATTCAGGCAGGAATCACAATCGTTACCTTTAATCTTCGCGAACCGTCTCTGCATGAGATCTTTGTAAGTAAGGTAGGTGAGGCACATGAAGAATAATGACAATCTTCGTGGACTGAAAAGCGTATATTCATTTACACTTAGTCAGACCATGAAAAGCAAATCAAATATTGTTTCTATGGTGATTTTATTTGTAATGGTGCTTATTTCACTTCCGCTTCAAAACCTTACCGGAAATAGTGTTTCAATCAGCCCAATTCAAACAGCTTATGTGACAAATGAGAGTGGAACCGAACTTGATTTTGATGCATTGACGGCTCAAAATGCTGCTTTTTCATCTGTTTCATTTGAAACCGCTGAGTTTGACAAAACTTCCTATGCCGATCATTTAGGCGACGCTGATGTCTACGTTTATATCAGCGCACCAGATAAGAGCGGTGCCTGCACCGTAGAGAGCCATATCGCAGAAAACAGCTCCCTCAAAACAGAGGATCTGGAATCACTTCTGACCGCGATTTCCTCCCAGATGACATCGGAGCGATTTGCTTCACTTGGCCTGTCCTCACAAAATTCCTACGATGTGGACAGCATGAGCGCCGCTGACTACCTTGATCAGAAAAATGGCACAGAAAGTATTGGCTTTGATGCCAACTTTGCCATCCAGTACGGCTATTCGATCGTAGTTATGATCTTGTGTCTGCTTTCTGCAAGCTTTATCATTCGCTGCATCGTCACCGAAAAGGATTCCAAGCTGATTGAACTGCTGATGGTAAGCGTTTCCCCACTCGCACTTTTACTTGGAAAGATTCTGGCTGTCATGACCTATGTGTTAATCATGATCGCGATGATGGCAATCGGATTTGTTCTTTCCTATGAAATCAGTGTCGAGTATCTTCAGATGGCAAGTCTTAGCACCACACTTTCTCAGATGGGCATTGATCTCTCACAGCTGAATCTAAACTGGGGCACCATTGTAATTGCACTGATCTCACTGCTTCTCGCATTTGCGACCTATGCAGTTCTGTCCGGTCTGATCGGAACCTGCTGCAATACAATGGAACAGTCTGAGCCAGCGATCATGATTGTAACGCTCCTTATTATGGTTGGTTACATCGTATCCTGCTTCACACCGATTATCTCCAGCAACGCAGTTGCCGCAGCCGTGCTTTCCCTTTGCCCGGTCATCAGCGTATTCTGCGCACCAGTTTCGTATGTGTGCGGAAATATTTCACTGATTGTCCTGATTCTTTCTTGGGTTATTCAGGCAATCATTCTTGTTGCACTGAGCATATTCTGTGCAAAGGTATACCGCGATCTTTTGCTGTACCGCGGCAGCCACATGGGAATTTCTCAGTTGTTTCAAATTTTTAAAAATAGAAAAAAGGAGGGCGCTACATTATGAAATCCTTTTTGAACGGACTAAAGAAGGTCTTTGGCTTTACTGTGCGCCACCGCCTCACAAAGGGCTGGAAGACAGCGACACTTATTGTCATGCTGTTATGCTTTGCGCTCCCACTCGGAATTATGTCTTTCTTGGAATTCACTCAAAAAAGTGACACACCAAGCGCCGTCATTTCAGACGTATATACAGCCGACCTAACCGATGGAAATGCATTCGACTTTTCCGTTTTCAATATGATTGCAAAATCATCCAGCAACGAAACCTTCGCTTCCATTTCCTATCACAGCTTTGACACCGACGAGGATGCACTCGCCGCTGCCGAAACTGATACTGGCAATGCACTGGTTGTCGTTGTCACCTCCGACGAGGATGGCTTTCACACAAGCGTAATCCTGCCAGAAGCATCTGCCCTCTCCATGGACGATGCCGATGACTACAGCGACTTTTTAAGCCAGATGTTCTCCGTCTTTGCCGTAGCCAAATCAGGGGCATCGATCAGTGATCTCACGGCTCTGGGCGGCATCAGCTATAAATATTCCTATTATGAGAGCCAGAACGGCACAGACACACTTGTAAGCGGCGACGATGCCAACTCCGAGCAGAATGCAGATGCTACCGTAAAAAACGTCTTAGGTTACATGCTTCCATATGTAAACATCATGCTTCTGTATTTCTTGATCCTGTTTTATGGACAGGGCACCGCAAACTGTGTTGTACTAGAAAAATCCTCTAAGCTTATGGATACGATGCTTGTATCTGTAAAGCCAGAGGCAATGGTCATCGGAAAAGTACTTGCACAGGCATTTACCTGTGTCATTCAAATTGCACTGTGGGTAATCGGACTGTGGGGCGGCTTTGCAGCCGGTATCTGGGCAGTAAAAACAATCAATCCAGATACCACCATGCCGCTCATCCAGATGTTTGGTCATATGGGACTGCTCTCAAGCATCTTTACACCGGTCAACATCCTATTTTTCTTACTCTACTTAGCAGCTGGCCTGCTTCTCTACCTTGCAATCGCCTCAATTGGCGGTGCAATCGCTTCCAAGCAGGAAGACCTAAGCATGACAAACGGTATCTTCGTTATTGTCCTGCTGCTTAGCTTCTTTGCAACACTCGGTACGGGCAGCTTCTCCGGAAACTTTGATTCGATGGGTTCTGTCGGCATCCTCGACTGGATTCCATTTACATCAATCCTTGTTTCACCAAGCCACCTGCTTCTTGGCTCCATTTCCATTGCCAAGGCCTGCGGTTCACTCGTAATCGTGGTTATTACCGCCCTTCTTGGCATGGCACTTGCCGGACGTATTTACAAGGCGATGTCCATGTACAAGGGAAATATTCCGAATGCGAAGCAATTATTCGCTATGATTTTCTCGAAGTAAGCCTAGTAACCTAACAGTCCGCATAAAAAATCCCTCGCCTGGCACATCCATGCCAGACGGGGGATTTTTTTTATTCTTCGTTTGTTACATGAAGCCGGACTAGTGCTCTGCGAAGCTTTGCCTCGGCAATTCTTTGTTCTCTGTCTGAAAGATTTTTCTGATTCAGGCGCTCCTCAGCTCGTTCTTTTGCTTTCTTTGCGCGCTCCTCATCAATCTCTTCCTTCCATTCCCAGGTTGTCGCTGCTACCTGGCACTCGCCATTTAACATCGACACCATGCCGCCAATGCAGGCAGCATATCGCTCATGACCATCTGCGAGCGTCACATGAGCCTGACCCATGCCGATTCCGCTGCAGTAATTGATATGACCTGCGCGGATCGCCACATCACCATCAATTGTTCGCAGAAAAATCTGAGATGCCTGATCATCAAACACTTTTCCGTCCATCGTCACTATGCGCAAATGGAATGTGTTCATACAGTTCCTGCCTTTCCAGCCTTTTTAAATACTTCGTCAATAGTTCCTGCAAAGAGGAAGCAGCTCTCCGGAATATCATCGCACTCACCGTCAATAATCATACGGAAACCACGAATAGTCTCCTTAAGCGGAACATATTGTCCCGGCATACCTGTAAACTGCTCTGCAACAGAGAAGCTTTGTGACATGAAACGCTGCACCTTACGCGCACGGTTTACAGCCAGCTTATCTTCCTCTGCCAACTCGTCCATACCCATGATGGCGATGATATCCTGCAGCTCCTGATAACGCTGCAAGATCTGCTGAACAGCTCTTGCTACCTCATAGTGCTCCTGACCTACCATATCAGGTGTCAGAATACGGCTTGTAGATTCCAGAGGATCAACAGCCGGATAAATACCCTGACTTGCGATATCACGGGAAAGAACCGTTGTCGCATCCAGATGGGTAAATGTAGTTGCCGGAGCCGGGTCAGTAAGGTCATCGGCAGGCACATATACAGCCTGAACAGAAGTAATAGAACCCTTCTTTGTAGAAGTGATTCGCTCCTGAAGTGCACCCATCTCGGAAGCCAGTGTCGGCTGATAACCTACTGCTGACGGCATACGGCCAAGCAGTGCGGATACTTCAGAACCTGCCTGTGTGAAACGGAAAATGTTATCGATAAACAAAAGCACATCCTGATTCTTTACATCACGGAAATACTCTGCCATCGTAAGACCCGATAAAGCAACTCTCATACGAGCACCCGGCGGCTCGTTCATCTGTCCATATACTAAGGCAGTCTTTTCGATAACGCCGCTCTCCTGCATCTCACCGTAAAGATCATTTCCCTCACGTGTACGCTCACCAACTCCTGTAAATACAGAAGTACCACCGTGAGCAGTCGCTACATTATGAATCAGCTCCATAATCAATACTGTCTTTCCTACACCTGCACCACCAAACAGACCGATCTTTCCGCCCTTTGCGTAAGGACAAATCAAGTCAACAACCTTAATACCTGTCTCAAGAATCTCGGTCGTAGGCATCTGCTCCTCATAGGACGGTGCCTGTCTGTGAATGCTCCAGCGCTCTGCATTTTGAGGTGCCGGCTTTTTATCTACCGGATCGCCCAGAAGATTAAATACTCTTCCAAGGCATGCATCACCGACTGGAACGCTGATCGGTGCACCTGTGTCAACTGCATCCACGCCGCGAACCATACCATCAGTAGAGTTCATCGCAATGCAGCGCACAACATCGTCACCGATCTGCTGGGCAACCTCTGCAATGACGCGGCTGCCCTGATTTTCAATCTCAATGGCATTAAGCAATTCCGGAAGCTGTCCTTCCTGGAAACGAATATCCAGAACAGGACCCATTACCTGAATTACCTTGCCAACATGTCTTTCACTCATATATTCACCTTTCATCAGCTCTCTGAGCCTGCAACAATCTCTGTAATCTCCTGCGTAATACCAGCCTGACGAACACGATTATAGTGGAGATTGAGCTTATCAATCATCTCCTGCGCATTCTTTGTCGCTGCATCCATCATCATTCGGCGGGAGGCAAGCTCACTGGCCACAGATTCACTCATGGCTCCATAGATCAGTCCTGCCAGATATTCCGGCACTATGGCATTAAATACTGCCTCGCTGTTCGGCTCGTAAATAATCTGACGCTTCTTTATCTCAGGTGCATCCTTCGGAAGTAGTGACTTCATATCCGGCAGCGGCAAAATTGGAATAAATTTTGGTTCCTGCACCATCATGTTTACGAAATTCGTGTAAACAATCGCTACATGACCAAAACCACCTTCCTTATAGCCATGGCATATCAAACGTGCGATCTCAAAGCAGTCCGCAACCGAGATATCGCCTGCCTCTGTAAATGAATCTGAGACAACAGGCACCTTGCGGTTTGAAAAATGCTCCAATGCCTTCTTTCCTATCGGAAGCACACACGCCTCATGACCTTCCATCTGTTCTTCTACAAGGCGAAACAAATTGTTGTTATAACCGCCTGCAAAACCTCTGTCACCCGCGATTACGATAAAACACCAGTCATCATTTTGCGGTTCCTTCGTGTAGATGGACATCATATCGATATTTTCAGCTGCGATCTGAGCCAGTGTGCCCTGAAGTGCCTCAAAATATGGACGGCTGTTCTCAGCACGCTCCATTGCCTTGTGAAGCCTTGACGCTGCCACCAGCTCCATTGCCTTACAGATCTGCATCGTACTCTGTACGCTCTTGATTCTCAGTTTGATTGCTTTCTGATTTCCAGCCATACAAACTCTCCTTTAATATTACTGTAAGAACTTCGCCTTATAATTGTTGATGCAATGCTCCAGTTCGCTCTTTGCCTCATCGCCAAGTACGCCAGTGCGTCGTATCTCTTCCATCGCTGCTTTTCCTTCACGATCAATATCAAGCTCATTGTTTAAGCCAGTCTCAAATTCGTGAATACGCTCTACTGGAACGTCTGCTAACAGATCGTTAACTACGGCGTAAATAATAGCAACCTGCTTTTCAACAGGAAGCGGAGAATTTTGAGGCTGCTTTAAAATTTCCACGATACGCTCGCCCTTTGCAAGTCTCGCCTTTGTATCGGCATCCAAATCGGAGCCAAACTGTGCGAAGCTTTGCAGCTCTCGATACTGTGAATAAATAAGCTTTAATGTTCCGGCAACCTTCTTCATCGCCTTAATCTGTGCATTTCCACCTACTCGTGATACAGAGATACCAGGGTTTACAGCCGGGCGAATACCTGAGTGGAAAAGCTCTGTCTCCAAAAAGATCTGTCCGTCTGTGATGGAAATAACGTTTGTCGGAATATAAGCAGATACATCACCTGCCTGTGTCTCAATGATCGGAAGCGCGGTAAGGGAACCACCGCCCAGCTCATTTGACAACTTAGATGCACGCTCAAGCAGACGTGAATGCAGGTAGAAAACGTCGCCAGGATAAGCCTCACGGCCCGGTGGACGACGGATCAGCAACGAAAGTGCACGGTAAGACTCTGCATGCTTACTTAAATCATCATAGATGATCAGCACGTGACGTCCATTTTCCATGAAATACTCACCCATACTGCAGCCTGAATATGGCGCAATATATTTTAATGCATTCGCATCGGATGCCGTTGCTGCAACAACAATACTGTACTCCATTGCACCATTTTTCTCTAACTCAGATACAATGGATGCAACAGAAGAACGCTTCTGTCCAATTGCAACATAAATACAGATGACACCTTTGCCCTTCTGATTAATAATCGTATCAACGGCGATCGCAGTCTTACCAGTCTGACGGTCTCCAATGATTAACTCTCTTTGTCCTCTTCCAATCGGGATCATGGAATCAATTGCCTTGATTCCAGTCTGAAGAGGTTCCTTTACCGGCTGACGGTCACAGATACCTGGCGCATGACGCTCAATTGGGCGGTACTCATATGCACTAACCTGTCCCTTGCCATCAATTGGCTGTCCAAGTGCATCTACAACACGTCCAAGCAGTGCATCACCTACTGGCACTGACACTACCTTTCCGGTTCTCTTTACAGTCTGACCCTCGCTGATACCGTCATCTGTGCCTAAAAGCACAATAGATACACGGTTTTCTTCAAGGTTCTGAGCCAGACCATATGCACCATTTTCAAATGCAAGCAGCTCACCTGCCATGCAGTTTGATAATCCGCTGGCACGCACAATGCCGTCGCCGACTGTCAAAACGGTGCCAATCTCACTTTGCTCCAAGGCATTCGAATAATATTTAATCTGGCTTCGAATAACCTTAGAGATTTCTTCTGGTTTCAGATTCATTCGTTCGTCCTCACTTCTGCATATGCTTTTTTACTGCTCAATCAGCTTATGCAGTCTCTCCAATCGGCCGCGGACGCTTCCGTCCAGCTGCCGTCCTTCTATTTCAACTTTCAAACCGCCCATAAGGTTTGGATCGGTCTTTGTAACCAATATGATTTCCTTCTTCCAGACCTCTTCAAGCTTCGCCTTAAGTGCCGCCTTTTGCTGACTGCTCAAGGTCACTGCACTGACAACATGTGCCTCGGCGATATTGTGATCCTTCTGGAAGCGCTGCCTGTATTCTTGCTCACATCCTGAAAACTCGGATAAAAGTTCTTCTTCGCATAAAAGCTTTAAAAAATTCACAAGATACTCATCAGCCTGCGCGCCAAATGCCTTATCAATAAGTCCAAGTCTTGTTTTTCTTGGAACAGATGGCTCCTGCAGCAGCCTAATATAATCTGGATTTTCATCAAAAAGACTCTTTACAATGCGAAGCTCATCAAGCAGCTCTTTGCTGTATGTGCGCTGCTCAACATCCTTTTCAAGCGCTAACTCATACAGACTGTCTCCATATAGCTTTCCGGTTTTTGTCATGATGCCTCACCTACATCTGAAATAAACTCATCAATCAGTTTCTGATGATCTGCTTCCTTTACTTCCTTTTCAATCACCTTTCCGGCAATGGATACAGCAATATCACCGATCTCGGACTTCATCTGCTGGAATGCAGCAGTGCGCTCCTTGGCGATATCAGCAGATGCCTTTTCCTTGATGGCAACTGCTTCCTTCTTTGCGTCAGCAACAATCGCCTCACCTCTCTCGGTAGCACTCTTTTGAGCATCGGAAATGATCTGTCTTGCCTCATCCTTTGCGTTTGAAATGCTTGCCTCGTATTGATCGCGCATCGTCTTCGCCTCTTCCTTGGCCTTTGTCGCATCTGCGATCTGGGAGTCTGCCATCTGCTTTCTCTCTTCCACTACCTTGTTAATACGGTCAAAAAGGAACTTTTTCACCAGAAAAACAGTCAGAAACAAATTACAGATCTGTGCAACGAATGTCCACGGCACAATTCCTACCAGTTCCTGTACTTCCTTCATGTGTCAACCATGCCTTTCTTTGGTTCTAGCACATTTTGTGTTAGAATCCAAATATGTCTTTTATATACTTTATAATGCCCACGAATTGCTTCGTTGCTACGCAACTCTCGCAATTCTAAAAACATTCGAATTCGCTGATTTTCTTCGAAAATCGCTGCATTCTCATGTTTTTGCGGGTCTCAAGGTCACAAGCTTCCTCATGCAAGCATGATCAGCTTGTAACGTTTCGCCCCTGATTAGCCCAAGAAATTCATAAACATACCAGGTGCAACAAAGATCAAAAGAAGACCGGTAACGAAACCATAAATACCGGTAGTCTCTGCAACGGCACAACCAAGAAGCATGGTACTTGTAACATCACCCTTGCACTCTGGCTGACGTCCAATTGCCTCAAGTGCCTTTGCTACTGCATTACCTTCACCAATACCAGGTCCGATACCTGCGATCAAAGAGCAGCCTGCACCAATTGCACAACCTGCAAGAGCAATACCTTTAGCCAATACTGTAAAATCCATTCTTTTTTCCTCCTGTTAGAAAAATCTTTTTTGTTTTATTAGCCCTCTTCTGCGGCGTTTGCGATATACATAATCGTCAGCATACAGAAAATGAATGCCTGCATAACACCTGAGAACCAGTCAAAATATAAAGATGTAATTGCCGGAAGACCCACCGACAAAAACGGAATTGTTCCAAGCACACTTCCTACTGCGCCTGGAATCAGACCAAACAGCGCCTTTGTTGCAGTTGCAAGCGCTGCGTAAATCAAACCATCAATAACGACACCAGACAGAATATTTCCAAAATGACGGCATGCCATGCTGACTGGTGTTGCCAACTCAGACAAAATGTTAAACGGCGTCATAACTGGAATTGGCTGTGTAAAGCCCTTTAAATATCCGCCAAGCTTGTTAGTCTGGATCTTCTTTGCCGTGATCATAATAAATACAACCACTGCCCATGCTGCTTCTGTTGACAGATCTGCCGTTGGGCTTCGAAGACCAAGAAGACTGATCAGATTTGAAAATACACTTGTGGTAAACAACGCTGCGATAAACGGAATCATGTAGTCAAACTTATAACCACCCGTATTGCCGCGCACAAAGTTGTTCGCCTTTTCTACCAGAAACTCAGCCACTGCCTGACGCTTTGAGATGTTTGTTACTTTTAAGTCATGTGTCAGCCACAGGCAAAGCACTGCAATAACTGCCATGACAATCCAACTGACCACCATAGTCTCACTGATCTGAAGATCACCCAGAATAGGAATGTTCGTCGGAATCGTAAAAAACACCTGAGCTCCTGAAATGTCAAAATCCATTGTTTACTGTTCACTTCCTTTCCCAGCTGTGGGATCAGCTGACTGGCTGTCCTTTTTTTCCTGCGCAAGCTTAGCTTTTCCAATTGTAAGATAATAAATTTTTATTACCATACTAGGAAACAGAAGCGGAATAATTCCGGCTGCCCCATTAAAACACGGAGCTGCAAGCGCTACAACACCCCACGCAAGCATTAAAAGCGTTCTTTGACGCTGACTAACCTGCATGCGCTGACGCGCTCTGCCTTCGTCTGTCTCTGCAGCTACCTTCTGAACGGTAAGTCCCATAAAGAAAAAATTTCCAGCTGCAAAAATAAAACCGCCAATGCCGGCAAGAAATACCGTATAATCAAACGGTATCTTTTCCGGATTCGCCTGATGAAGAAAGAAAAATACAACCCACATCAGTACAACACCAATGGCAGTTCCAGATGCAATCCGCATCGTTTCCTGCTTTACCGCAGGAGATACACTTCTCATTCTCTCACCTTCCCTTTCTTAATGATAACAATTCATGCCATCATTAAACATGATCATTAAATCCGAATGGTTTCTTGTCCTTCTTTTTATTATTATGCTTTTTCGCACGCAAATACAGCTTATACCAAGTCATAATGCCGGCTCCTATCCCAAAGATCAAGCCGATGATATAAACCCAGCTGCCTACACCTGTATGTTCACAAAGCCAATAACAAAAATACAAACATGCAAGGAGAGGGATCACAAGTGTCAGTCCTAACTGAATAATCACAAACAGCCACCATCCTTTCACCATTTGCTAACTAGTATACCAGTTTTTAATGGAAAAGAAAAGAAAATTTTCTATAAAACCCTTTCCAAAAACTACTATAATTAGCATAGTTGATTATAATTTCTTTCGTTTATGTCTTCAATAGACAATGATTTCTTCGTGTTCAAATTTACACAAAACGGTTTGCGTGTCTATGAAAAACACGAATTGAAAATTTTTTTGAAAAAATTTGAAAAAGTGCTTGCATTTTGTTCTGAGTTGTGGTATCATTCATAACTGTCAAGGAAATATGACATGGATGGATTCCCGAGTGGCCAAAGGGGACAGACTGTAAATCTGCTGCAACTTGCTTCGGTGGTTCGAATCCACCTCCATCCATTGAGCTTCACAAGAAGCTATGCCGCAGTGGCGGAACTGGCAGACGCCCGGGACTTAAAATCCCGTGGGTAGTGATACCCGTACCGGTTCGATTCCGGTCTGCGGCATTGAAAACAGTAATCGAAAGATTGCTGTTTTTCTTTTTCTCATTTTTGTTTGTTTTGTTTTTTACCGCTTCCCGGAAAGCTAAATGACCGGGAAGCGGTTTTCTCATTATTTGCTCATTCTATTTTCCAATCATGGATTCGCTTACTTCATCCCAATTCTTATAATAACAGTCTGCGACCTTTCGAATCTTCTCCTCGTCCTGATTATATGAATCATAAATACCCACAGTAATAAAGCCTGCATTCTTTGCAGTAACAATAGCATGAAGTGCGTCCTCAAATACAACTGTCTCTGAAGGCTTACTTCCAATCTCTTTTGCAGCGGCAAGATAAATATCTGGTTCTGTCTTTCCCTTTCCAATATCACTGCATGTCAAAATTCCTTTAAAATAACTCCAAACGCCAAGACGCTTTAAGCCAGCTGTAACACATGCACTGTCACTTGAGGTTGCAATAATCATTGGAATGCCTTTTGATGCAAGCAACTTAATTACCTGTTCTACGCCTGGTTTTAGCTGCACCTCATCCTCATAGAAGCCGCGTATAAGCTCGCGTATACCGTCAAGAATCTGCGTCCTCGTCAAACTCACACCATAGTGGTCAATTAAATAATCTGCACCCTCTTCCATCGACATAGTCATGATCTTCTCGGAAAGATTTTCCTCTGGTTCTAATCCAAGGCTATTTAGATAACGTACCGCTGCCTCTTCCCAGATCACCATAGAATCAAGAAGTGTGCCATCCACATCGAAAATCACACCGTGGATACCTACCCACTTATTTGCTTCCTTATTATTAAAATTATTCTCATCTGAAAATTTATTCATGCAAACCTCCTGGCTTTGTTAACTTTTTTTGATTATATCACAGTTTTGCCAGATGGGACAGGGGCAATCTATTTTGACACTCCAGACAATGCCTTCAGCGATTCAATATCAGCAAAAGCAATTAACCGCTCACTCTCATAAACGAAGCCAATTTCCAGCTTACTGCCTGTTCTCTGGCATCTACAAATCTCTTATATATACCATCTTGCGTCATAAGCTGTTCATGTGTTCCCTTCTGTACAATTCTTCCTTTATCAACAACTACTATCTGATCTGCATGACGAACAGTCTTTAATCTGTGCGCAATCATGATGATTGTCTTTTCTTTTGTGAGTGCTTCTATGGCATCCATCAAATCCTTTTCATTCTCCGGATCAACATTAGCTGTTGCCTCGTCTAATATGACGACTGGCGCATCCTTCATAATAGCACGTGCTATAGAAATACGCTGCTTCTGGCCTCCTGAAAGCGATGAACCACCCTCTCCAATCACTGTATCATAACCATTCGGAAGTTGACTTATAAATTCATGACAGCATGCTTTCTTTGCAGCTGCTACAACTTCCTCGTGTGTTGCATCCTGACGACCAAATTTGATATTATTTTCAATCGTATCGGCAAACAAATATACTGTCTGAAATACAAAGGAAAAATTGTTCATCAGACTGTTCATGCTGTAATCCTTCACATTTACACCGCCAAGTGTGACTTTGCCTTCATCTACGTCCCAAAATCTTGCGATCAAATTGCACAATGTAGATTTACCGCCACCAGATGGACCAACAATTGCTGTTGTTGTCTTTTCAGGAATTGAAAGCGATACATCATCAATGATTTTTCTCTTGTCATAAGAAAACGAAATGTGGTCAAGTTTAATATTACAGTTTTGCGGCTTGATTTCTTTTCCGTCAATGTCCATTGTGTCAAGCTCAAGAATTGCATTTGCCTTATCTACGCACACACTTACTACATGCAAAAGTGAGGAGTAGTTTCCGGCACACTCAAGGCTTGAATAAAGCATAAATGCTGATATCGTCATACCGATTGCATAAATTGCACTCATCGTTCCATTTATGTAAAATGCCGCACTACTGATCACAATAACTGCTCCTGTGATCTTCGTCACAATTCCCTGAAGAAAATGATATGGCACAAATAAAAGCTCCATTTTCGTGTTGATCTTCGCACATGCTTCGTTTGCATCATTCAGCCGTTTTGCCTGCTTGCCAAGCAGGTTATAAGATTTTACTTCTGATATTCCCTGAATGTATTCCATGATCTGGCTAATCAGCTCCGTATCACACTGAACTTTTTTCTCTGAATCACTCTTTCCAGCCTTTTGCATGATTGAATTGATTACAAAGAAAATGACTACACCAGCCGCTGATATCAAACCAATTCTCCAATCAAAAATGAGAATCATAAGAACAATCATAGTTGTTTCCAGAATACCCTGTGTCGTCAGCATAACGACTCTAGCCGCAATATCACCAAGCATTTCCATAGTATTCGTTGTAACAGAAGAAATCTCACCTATACTGTTTGAATTAAAATATCCCATTGGAAGATATCGAAGATGTTCTGCTATCTTTATCCTCGTAAAAGCACTTGCATTATACCCGCCTTCTGTCTGGAGCACGGTTGAAAATCTCTTGCAGATAATATCAACTACAATGGCAATTCCCATAATAGCAATTGAACCAATGATATATTTTCCCATGGCTTCTTTACTCATCAATCCGATCAGTACATACATGATAGCCGGTATCTTCATCGCAGAGGCAAGGGCTTCTGCAAGACCGATCACTATGGACAATTTAAATTTATTTTCATTTTCTTTTCCGGAAAACTTAAAAAACTTAGCCAGAATCTCAAACATATTAGTTGTCCTCCTTTGCGGTATCTTTGGCAGATATATGTGCATTCCACATTTCCTTATAAAGTGGGCACGATGCAAGAAGCTCCTCATGTGTGCCATGTGCTGCTATATTTCCTTCATCCACAACAAATATCTGATCGCTGTCTTTGACTGTAGAAAGTCTGTGTGCAATAACAATGAGAGTCTTTCCTGCAACAAGCTTTGCAATAGAATTTTGCAAAATAGCTTCATTCTCAGGATCTGTGTACGCAGTCGCCTCGTCAAGAATAACAATTGGCGCATCTTTAAGCATAGCTCTTGCAATTGAGATACGCTGTCTCTCACCGCCTGACAAATGACCACCTGCTCCACCGACAATTGTATCAAATCCATTTTCAAGCTGCATGATAAAATCATAGCAGCCGCTCTTTTTCGTTACGTCTATAATTTCTTCATCTGTTGCTTTCGGATTACCCTGTCTGATATTTTCGCGGACAGTTTCATTAAACAGATAATTGTCTTGTGCTACATATGCGATTTTTCGATTAAAATCAACAAGTGACATCTGTTTTATGTCAACACCGCCGATCTTGATACTTCCGCTATTTACATCCCAAAGAGAAGCAATCAGCTTTGCAATTGTGGATTTACCGCTTCCCGATGGGCCTACAATCGCATTAACTGTGCCAGCATTCAACTTCATATTCACTCCGTGCAGGATTTCCCTTTCATGATAACCAAACTTGACATCGGTAAGTGTGATGGAATTATCCTTTGGAGCTGCGGTACTCTTTTCAGGTCTTTTAAGCTCTGGCTGTTTTAGAATTCCAACCACCTCATCAACAATCACACTGATTTTACCCAGATCATCAGTATAAGAACCTACTGTAATAATCGGTCCTACAATTCCAAGTGACAGAATGATACACATAACAAAACTTGAAATCGTCAGTGTTCCATTTTCCACATAATGTGCTCCAAATGGAAGAACTGTCAATAATGTATACGGTGTCACAACCATCAGCAGTGCATGAAAGATTGAGCAGCGTTTCATCCACGAAATAAAGGAATCTGCATATTCCATAGCTGCCTTTGTAAATTTGGCATAAGAGCTTTCCGTTTTTCCAAATGCTTTGATGACTTCAATTCCATCAATATATTCCACTGCTGCATCATTCAGCTCCTTTGTTGTCTTAACCGTTCTTTCAAAACTCGGTTTATAATCAATCATCATGCCAAAATAAGAAAGAAATCCAACCACCACCGGCACTAATGACAATAATGCCAGTCTCCAATCTGTCATGAAGAAATAAATTAGGATAATGACCGGTGCCAGCAGATTAGAAGTAAATTCCGGTACAATATGTGCCAGTGTTGTCTCAATGCTGTCAATTCTTTCCACCATGATATTTTTAAATGTTCCTGATGGTGTATCCTTCACATATCCAAGCGGCACCCTCGCCAGCTTTTCACAGCAAGATTTTCGTATATTTGCAAGTACAGTAAACGTTGCTTTATGAGAGAGCGATGTAGAAAGTGAATGAAAAAGCTCTGCTATAATAAACGACAGCGCAATCCATATTGCCATAATCAGATATTCTTTAAATTCCTTACTGCCATCCAAAAACATTGTTACGACATTTGCGATAATAAAATATGGAATTATTTTGAAAATAACATTTCCTACCGCAAGCACTACACTCCATACATAGGCACTTCTTTTTTGTCCCGCCCACTCCAGTATCCAACTGGCGGCAGACCTCTTCTTTTCTTTCATGCAAACACACTCCCTTACTATAATTTTGCTCAGGCAATCCAAATTAGTTTTGGCTAACCTATCTATAATAAATAAGATGGCTCACCGGCATAAGCCACCTTATTTTATTATTCTGAAAATCTTATTTATCTTCAGCCGGGAATTTGATATTCCACAATCGCTCCCAGCCACCAGTTTGAAATTCCCTTAACTGGTATACATTTTTCTTTGCCGTTTCCCTATCCATGTCATGTTCAATAATCTGCAGTACTGATGAGAAAAATCCTGTATAAATCATATGCATAAGACTTTTGCTAACAGCTGGGAACTCTATTCCTGCATCACGCATTGTCTTCATATATTTCTGGCTTGCTTCCACCTCCCGCTCTACCATGTTATGGATAAAATCTTCGAACTTTCCGCTGTCTCCACATTTTAAGAGCAATCTAAAATTATCGTAGTGATCATATATATAATCGATCATCTGATCCATTCCATCACTTGAGGTTCCAGACATATTCCTTGTCTGCTCATCGGCAGAAAGCTCTACAAATTCAGCTAAGATTCCATCATATATTTCATAAATGTGCTCCACATAAGGATCTGTCAATGCATCAAAAAGCATTTCCTTCGTCGGATAGTACTTATAAAATGCTCCTGTTGTGAGTCCGGCATCTTTCACAATATTCCTCAAAGATGCTCCACTGAATCCGTCTTTTAAAAAATGTCTAAGTGCTGTGTCCAATATTTTTTCCTTGGTTTTCTCTGCCTTTACTGACATATGATTCATCCTCCAATGCTGCAAAAAATATAACAATGTTATATCACACTGTTATATTAATTTTATCTATTGACATTGTCAATAATACACATGATGTCTTATTGGACTTTTTTTCTCACTTAAGCCAGGAGGGACAGGGGCAATGGATCTTTTTGACTCCTTCATTCCTAGAAACTCCTGCTGAAAAATTGCGGATTTAATGCAACCTATATGTTTCTATTTTTTTATTGACAAACACTTGCAAAAATATCACCCTCGTGATATTCTCATAATATAAAGGAATACTTTAAGGTACAAAAGAAAAAGCCAGATAGCACAAAATACATCAGATAAGTACCGAAATTCGGAACTACATAAAATGGAGGACTTATTGATGAACGATAACTTAGAAACTGTACAATTATTGCCCCTGACTTCCGATATCGTATTTAAACAGGTATTCGGTCAGGAAGAAAGTAAGCCGATTCTTCGTGTCTTTTTAAACGATGTTCTTGGATTAGATATTCAATCTTCTGAGCAGATCACTCTTTTAAATCCGATCATTGATCCGAAATATCTCGATGATAAAATGTGTATACTGGATGTAAGAGCTCAATTATCCGACCGAGGCCTCATTGATATCGAAATTCAAGTATTGAATCGCCACAATATGGAGAAGCATGCCTTGTATTATACATGCCAGCTTTGTACAGAACAATTGCATACCGGAGATGATTATTCTAAAACTGCACCTGTCTATGGATTAAATTTGTTGTGTTTTGATTTATACGAAGATTCCCGTTACTACAGAAGCTTTGTTCTTAAAGATGAAGAAACAAACGAAACATACAGACAAACTTTCAAGATTTCATTCTTTGAGCTGCGCAAAGCAGTCAGCGAATTATCTCAAACAAAAGAAGTTGAAACTTTTGAGCTTTCTGGCTTAACTGCAAGAGATCAATGGGCACTATTTATTAACTCTGGTCAACAGGAGGTGTATGAAAAATTGGTTGAAGAAAGCAAAACTTTTGATGAAGCATATGAGCGTCTGAAAAAAGCCAGCAGCGATGAAACATTAATGGCTATGTACAGAAACCGCGAAAAAGCAATACGCGACTGGAATGATTCCATAAACTCAGCCAGAAAGGACGGAGTACAACAGGGGGTGCAATTAGGCGAACAGCGTGTTAATATGCTTTATGAGAGATTATTAAAGGAAAATAGAGGCTCTGAAATTCCAAAAGCTATTGCTGATCCAACATTTCGGACAAAATTATTTAACGAATATGGAATTTAAGCCGGTGGGACCTGATGGCTCATTTACTAAGTGATAAAAAATAGGCTTCGCCTATTCAACTCCCCCACCCCTCAATCTTGAGGGGTGGGGTTTTCTTTTTGTTACTTTTCCTGTATAATAGTCTTATGAATATACTGCAAACTATTTTTAACGATCATTATGAAGAAATGTTATATATTTTACAACCTCGTCAAGCCGTTATTAATAACGTTGACAAGATGATTAACTGTGGTGACCCCGCCTTCGGTGGTGCGATGTATGCCTGTTCCAAATGCGGCAATCTTAAATTTGTTCCCTTCCGCTGTATTTAAAATGTTACTGATCTTTTCTAGATTTACAGACAACAATTGCAGTATTCTTTTCATTTCGTCTGTAATCATGGAAAAATCAAGCGTAATGGTAATTCCATGATAATGCGATGTAGGAAATTCTGACACATGTCCAGATTTTTTCAAAGAACAAAATGACAAATCACCTGCCGCTATATAACCATATTCATTTTGTTCAAACACGCATTCGCAACGGCCTTCCATGCAATAGTTTATTTCCATCACACTGGAAGCCGGCTTTTGCTCCTTGTTGCAATACTCCATATGCATATCGTTATAAACAAGATCAATCCCTGGAAACACATGATACAACGTAATCATTCCTGTACCGCTCGCATTTTCTAAATGAAAACATTCACAGAACTTCATATCCTGTACCTTTTTACAAACTGATATACCATATAATTCAATACTTGTAAAAGAATCTGATGATTTTAATTCTCCATTCTTATCAGGTCTGGACTTCAATATAATTTCTGCAAGCTCATAAGCATTTTTCATAGATTTTTCCTTTATATCATATCCGTCTCTTTTCTACTCTTCCATTCTGCAACGGCATTTTTAACCCGTTTGTCAATATCCAAACGTGCTCTCTGGCATTCTTTCGGATATTTTCTTGCCCCCTGAAATGCCATTTTCATGAAGATTCCAGATCCAATCGGGAGCATTGTCTTTAACATACTCTCTGGAAAAATAAAATGTGTTCCATGCTCATAAATTACAGACTCTAATCTGCATGTGTGTGGATATTCTTTCATTCGCTGTCTCATTCGACGGATATATTTTGCAGTATCCCACAATACATCATCTTCAGCGCCAATCAGCAATAATATTCCATTGATTTTTTCAATCTTGATCATCTCGTCTTCTGTGACTGGGTGAGCCTTTTCCGAATCATCAAACAGTTTTCTTGAATTAACCATATCACCGGTTCGCTTTGTTTCTTTCTCAATTACCCTCCAGTAGTCTGGATGTTTATAGCAAAACGGCATATACGGAAGCGGTTCTCCTTTATAAGAAAAAAGAGATTCTCCTTCAATCGGCCATTCCTTACAGCCATCTTTTTTACCCTGCATAAATCCCTGCCAGATAAAGTCACTCGGTGTCAGACCAATCGTCAATGTGATATCTTCAAAATAAGAAGCGGCAGTTAAAGCAAGTGTTCCTGTAGTAGATGCCCCGACAATTCCTATCTTCTGATTACCATTTGCTTTTAACCAGCTGATTGCTTTTTCTATGCGTTCCAGTGGATAATTATGATGTCCATAATCCTTTTTTCCAGGTGACATCGTCATCACATTAACACCGAGTTTATGTAGCCATTTCACAGATGTACGCGCCAGATAATCCTCTGAATCATCTCCGATCATGGCAATCATTGCACAGTCTGAATCTGATTTACATTTCCAGTATGCACCATAAAATCCATCTGTTCCCACATCAAAATGTTTTTTCTTCATTATCTATCGCCCTTTCCAATAGGTTTTCTTACAACGCAATGCATCCTCATACCTTTGCGGATTTCAAATCTTTCCACTTTTAGCCCTGCTTTTCTGCAACATTTCATAACCACATCTCTTGTTGGCACTCGGACATCTCCGTGTCCACATATATTTGCCAGAGGCATTTCCAATGTATTCATCAGCCATACCAATACTTTATTATCACTTGTCACATCTCTCAGAATCAGTCTTCCATTTGGACGAAGACATCTTTTTACACTGTCAAAAAATGCCTGTGGATTTGGATAATGATGGAAACTCATAGAACAAATAATTGCATCAAATGAATTGTTTTCAAATGGAAAGTTCTCACAGTCTCCTACAACAAATGTTGCATTTGGAATATTTTTCTTTTTTGCCTGTTCAATCATGGCTGGCGTCAGATCCAGTCCTGTATAATGTCGGTCTGGGTATTTTTCTGATAATAAAGAAATCATTGGAGCAGGTCCACAACCTGCATCCAATAAATTTCTGAACGACTCCTTCTCTAGCTCTGCCAGAATATCCGGATAATCCTTCTTACACATTTCGTAAATGCCAGCATGGTTACTTTCATATCTTCCAGCTGCTTTTGTAAATTCACTAATTGACAATTTTTTGTATTCTTCGTTTTTCATGCCCTTCCTCCAATCACTGCATTTTTTTGCCTTGAATCCATATTCATCACTATCATGTATTAGTTTTATCTAACCCAATCTTTTAAAAAAACCGTGTGAAAACAAAACTGTAATTTCACACGGTTTCTTTTCTTATGCTTTCAGTATATCACTTTTATCCTGTTTCGCAACTAAATTTTGTCTCACTGATACTATTTATCATTACAGTTTTTGAGCCAGGGTGACAGGGGCAATGGCTCTTTTATTGTCCCTGATGGCTCATTGCAAGTGATAAAAATAGGGCGCACCCTTTCGGATGCGCCCTGTATAACAATATTTATTCAATTGTAATGTGTTTCTTCTCTTCTACAACTGGCTTTGCTTCTTTCTTCGGAACAAACAGTGTCAGCATACCATGCTGGAACTGTGCCTTGATATCCTCTTCGGTGATATCCTTACCAACATAGAAGCTTCTCTGGCATGATCCTGCATAACGCTCTCTTCTTAAATACTTGCCAGTCTTCTTATCCTGCTCGTCCTCGTCAAGACCCTTCTCAGCACTGACTACCAGATAACCATCCTTTAACTCTGCATGTACTTCATCTTTCTTGAAGCCTGGAAGATCAATCTCTAACTGATAGCCGTCATCATATTCCTGAATATCAGTCTTCATCAGGTTTGCTGCGTTGTGACCATACAGCTTTCTCTCTGCCTTCTTGTCATCAACATATGGAAAATCAAAGAAATCATCAAATAAACTATTTGTAAAAATGCTCGGTACTAACATAATCAAAATCTCCTTTCAGTGCTCCAAACTGGATTTTATACTTTAACATCTGCAGCGCCAGCTGCAATCTATTTTGACACTCCGGACACTGCCGATGTGGTATTTATTTTAGCAGCTTTCGCTGCAGAACTAAGGTTTTTAAGAGGCTTCCTTGTTGTTCCCCTTCCTTTGTTCTATGTGTACTATAGCACTTATTATTAGCACTGTCAAGAGGCGAGTGCTAATTATTTTGTGAAGATTTTGTGAACGCTACGAGCCATGCACATTTACGTGAAAGACCATCTTTCAAGCTTCCATGATAAAGATGGCTCTTTCATGGAAATGTATAGGGCGACAGCCCTACAGCGGTGGAACTCTGTGTTATCCTTTAATCCTCTAAGGGTACCTATACAGCTCATTCAACTTACTTATTCGCTTTGTTGCGAATGTTTCTGTTTACATTCTGGAATTTTGATAGTAAACTTCCAGTCTCTTAATACTGTTGCTATATCTGCATCCAAACAAATAGACTGCTTGTTAATATCCCTCGGACAAAGCGCCTCCCCATAATTGATGCAGGCATAAGTGGCTTTCGGATTCGCTACTGTCATATTCCAGAATGGATACTTAATAATGATCGGGGTGTTCGCGCCAACTCCAAGTTCCAAAAATAAAACTTTAAGATTACTGTGGCGGCGTATAAAGTCGTTATAACGATTCTGCGCTTCCTCCCATCCTTTATCCTCCACAAATGTGCTGTCACTGCGCAGATTGACGTTCATTGGCTGCCCGCATTTCGGACAATATGGAACTAACTCAGAGGGGACGGCCATTTTAAGTGTCCTGCCTTTTTCTATGATCAGATCATTATTGTCCGTAATTGTATAGCCCTGAGCCTCTACCATTTTGCGTACAATAACCTCGTTATCATATGTGTCGCTATGGCAGGGATTACTGCACTGGAACAGCCCGTAATCCCCCTGGGTATAAAACATTCTGCGCTTATCAAATCCTGCTTTCTGGAAACAATGATCCACATTCGTTGTCAGTACAAAATAGTCCTTGTCCCGAACCAATGCAAGCAGATCGTTATATACCGGTTTCGGAGCGTTCATGTAGCGGTTTACCCAAATATGGCGGCTCCACCATGCCCAATATTCTTCAAGCGTCTGAAAAGGATAAAAGCCACCGGAATAAATATCCCTGATATGATATTTTTCCGTAAAATCATGAAAATATCTCTCAAAGCGTTCTCCTGAGTAAGTAAAGCCTGCTGCTGTGGACAATCCGGAACCAGCTCCTATCACAACCGCGTCCGCATCATTTAATGTATCCTTTAGTTGTCTCAGTTTATCTGAGTAAGTTTCGGTAGATCTGTTCATCAAGTTCCTTAAAAACATTAAATATCACCTCAATTCTACTTCCTGTTTCAGCCTTATAATCTTTTACCGTTTGTACGGCGATTTCTGCCGCCTCTTCATTAGGGAACATAAATACCCCCGTAGAAATACAGCAGAATGCAATGCTGCATACCTGATTCTGATCTGCCAGTTCCATACAAGAACGGTAACAGGAGGAAAGCTGCCTGCGATGGAGCGCCGTCAGTTTCCCACGCACGATAGGGCCAACTGTATGGATCACATACTCACATGGCAAATTAAAAGCCGGCGTTATCTTAGCCATTCCTGTCGGTTCTTCATGCCCCTGCTTTTCCATCAGGTCGCTACAGTAATTTCTAAGCTGGATACCGGCATGGGTATGGATACAATTATCTATACAATTATGGCAGGGTTGATAACAGCCTGTCATGCCGCTGTTGGCTGCATTCACAATCGCACCGCAGGCAAGCCTTGTAATGTCTCCACGCCATAAATAAATTTCATTTTGAACCGGCGTAAGCGCCGATAGTTCAACAATTCCTCTTTTCCTGTTCTCTTCCTGCAAATACTCGTCTTGAATCCTCTGAAATTCATCACTGACAGGGGCTGCCATACGAATATTTATTAAGCTTCGGAGCATTTTTTTCTGCTCATCACTGTCATGAGGAACCATGATTTTTCTATACCCTGATTGTTCCTTTATCAGGAACTGGATTAATATCTGTCTTCTTTCACTCTGATTCATGCTGCTCCCTCCAATTTCTACACCGCTTTTACCAGACAAATATCCTTTCCTCCTTATTTTTGTCTTTTGAATATTGTTTGGGTTATCAAATTTAAAAATATGCTTCTATCCAACCATGTACGACCATCCATACTACATATAAAATCGTCAAAATAGCACATATGTAAAAAAAACAATAAACTGTCAAATCCATTCCTTCTCTGATTTTGTGAATCACACGCCAGAATTTACGTTCGCTTTTCATCGGTGCCATAACACTGAGAAAAAACAGGATATATATAATAACAAGCACAGCCGCTGACCAGTCCCAAAAAGAAACCTGCAAACAGAGCCAGCAGTTCTGCAATATCAAACTTCAGAAAAGTCGGCGCAAATGGCAACGGAACATTGATAAACATCAGAACTGCGGATAATGCACCCAGCATTCCAATAAAAGCAATACTTTTTGCATTACACGTTTGGGTTTTCATACTTAAATACGCTCCTTTAGATTATCTTTCATTTTTAATTGTTTCATCAACACCTTTGTTGTAACTCACTTTATTACAACAATATTATACCGTGCTCTCGTTGTAATATCAAGTATTACATCTAAACTTTTTTAACGAATTTCATACTTGGGATGACAAGACAGCCTGTCTAAACTATTACTATGATTCCTCCTATAGATCAGTGATGAAAAAGGAACGCCCCGAGACACTGTGATCCCAGGGCGAAAATACCTTCATTCATCCGGACTGAAGCCGTCAGATTCTATCCTTAAAACTCATACGGAGGATTGCCCGAAAAATCTGCGATTACACCATGCGCATCTTCCAGGTAAAATACTTCAAAAGCCGGATTGTCTGCCGTCTGATAATTTCCCTTAACAATCGGGTTTTCCAAAGCAGCCTCCTTAATCGCCTTGTCATCAACAAAAACAGCTTTTCCACTCAGACGGATCCACTGATATGTAGGGGAAGAAACGCTGATCTGGACATACGGGTTGGCCTGAAGCTCCTTATAAACGTCCTTAAAATTTCCTGTATTGAACCATAACTTACCATCTTTTTCAAAGCTAAACATAAACGGACGGCACTTAGCTTTCCCATCCAATGAAACAGATGCCAGATACTGTACAGGGTTTTCAGTTAAAAATTCAGATACTCTACTCATGATAATGTTCTCCTTTTTCTTATAAAATTTCTTATTGCCTCTATTACTTTCTTACAACGCTGATACGCTCTCTTATATGGTTACCGCTTACGATCTCATCAACCATAGCGATGGCATAATCTGCATAACTGATGATGCTTTCGCCTTTTTCATTCAGTGTCAGTTCCTCACCAGCCAGAATGTACTCTCCGGTACGCTCCCCGTCTGCCTGGAAATCACCCGCAGGGCTGATAAATGTCCACGCAACGTCTTTACGCTCACGCAGCTTTGTCAGCGCCTCTCCCTGTGCCTTTGCCAGTGGAAGGAACACTGCCGGGAAGTCTGGTCCGTCAGATACAACTGCCGTATGCTCCTTGTTCACATACAAACTTCCCGCACCACCAACTACCACAAGTCTCTTCCCTGTACCGGAAAGAATATCGCAAAGATGCATCAGAGACTTACTGTGCAGCGGAAGCACTTCCTCTTCCCATGCCCCAAAGGCATCCACAACCACATCATAATCTTCCAGATCCCCTGCGGTCAGATCAAACAAATCCTTGCGGATATACTGCTTTGCTACGGAATGATTCTCTCCTTTTGCAATGGCAGTCACATCCAGCCCTCTTTCAACAGCTTCTTTCACAACCAATTTCCCTACTCTTCCATTTGCACAAACAACTGCAATTTTCATGTTTAATACCTCCGTTTTTTGTTGTAATATTTGTCCTTACAACCGCATTATAGCACCGCATTGTTGTAACGTCAATACTTACAACGTTTTTTTATTTTTTTCACTGGGATAAATAAATGACAGGACAACTTTTTATGTTATTAACAAAACTATATTTTTTAATAGCATTTGCAATAGAATACCCCAAAAAGCGACTTCATATCTATTTTAATTCGTCTTTCTTTGTTGTAATTATTGACATTACATCTTTATTTCATTATAATAAAAAAATAAGAAACGAGGTGATTTATATGCAATTTTCTTCAAGACTTCCTGTTGCTGTACACATACTGTTGGCAATCGTAGAATTTGATGGCAAAGAAAAAACAACATCCACATTTCTTGCCGGAAGTGTAAATGTAAATCCTGTAATTATCCGTAATACACTCGGACAGCTTAAATCCGCTGGGCTTGTTAATGTAAAAGCTGGAGAGGGCGGAGCTTCTCTCGCTAAAAATCCAGAAAATATCTCTTTACTGGACGTGTTTGATGCGGTTGAAAAAGAGGAATCATTATTCCACTTTCATGAAAATCCAAATCCTGAATGTCCCGTCGGTAAAAATGTTCATGCTGTATTAGACCGCAGACTCTATTCCATCCAAGAGGCAATGCAAAAGCAAATGGCTTCCATTACTTTACAGGACTTAATAAACGATATGAATGACATACTCGAACAATAACACTTGGGACAGGGGCAATGGATCTTTTATTGTCCCTGATGGCTCATTGCAAGTGATAAAAATAGGGCGCACCCTTTCGGATGCGCCCTGTATAACAATATTTATTCAATTGTAATGTGTTTCTTCTCTTCTACAACTGGCTTTGCTTCTTTCTTCGGAACAAACAGTGTCAGCATACCATGCTGGAACTGTGCCTTGATATCCTCTTCGGTGATATCCTTACCAACATAGAAGCTTCTCTGGCATGATCCTGCATAACGCTCTCTTCTTAAATACTTGCCAGTCTTCTTATCCTGCTCGTCCTCGTCAAGACCCTTCTCAGCACTGACTACCAGATAACCATCCTTTAACTCTGCATGTACTTCATCTTTCTTGAAGCCTGGAAGATCAATCTCTAACTGATAGCCGTCATCATATTCCTGAATATCAGTCTTCATCAGGTTTGCTGCGTTGTGACCATACAGCTTTCTCTCTGCCTTCTTGTCATCAACATATGGAAAATCAAAGAAATCATCAAATAAACTATTTGTAAAAATGCTCGGTACTAACATAATCAAAATCTCCTTTCAGTGCTCCAAACTGGATTTTATACTTTAACATCTGCAGCGCCAGCTGCAATCTATTTTGACACTCCGGACACTGCCGATGTGGTATTTATTTTAGCAGCTTTCGCTGCAGAACTAAGGTTTTTAAGAGGCTTCCTTGTTGTTCCCCTTCCTTTGTTCTATGTGTACTATAGCATTTATTGTTAGCACTGTCAAGAGGTGAGTGCTAATTATTTTGTGAAGATTTTGTGAACTTCTAATTTTCCTGCTTTTCAAAAAGTCAAGCGAAATTTTTCTTGCATTGAGAGCAGGCACTGTAACTTATTACTATTTTCATAGTATATAGAACAATTTTGTTATCTTGTTTTTTTTCCTCAGAAATGATATGATACTCGAATATAGAGAAATACATCATTCTTATAAGAGAAAGGGATAATGATATGAAAATCAAACCAGATCAAAATGCAGTTACTATGATTCAGGAACTGTCTGATGCAAAGGCACCGTCCGGATTTGAGGATGAAGCTGTTGCTGTTGCAAAAAAATATGGTGCAGAATTTGCCGATGTTGAGGAGGATTGCCTGCGCAATCTCTATCTGCGTTCCAAGAATAATACAGGTAATAAGCCTGTTTTTATGCTTGATGCCCACAGTGATGAGGTTGGACTGATGGTTCATTCAATTAAGCCAAATGGAACACTTCGTTTTGTCTCCCTCGGTGGCTGGAGCGATAATTCTCTCCCGGCATCAAAGGTTCTTGTACGCAACAAATATGGCAAATTTATTCCTGGTGTAATTGCAGCTAAACCACCTCATTTCATGACACCTGCTGAGCGTCAGAATGCTGGTTCCACATCGATTCAGTCTCTTGTAATTGATATCGGTGCAACAAGCAAGGAAGATGCTGTTGAAAACTTTGGTATCCGCATTGGTGAGCCTATTATTTCTGACGTACATTTCTCCTATGACGAGGAACATGATGTCATGATTGGAAAGGGCTTTGACTGTCGAATTGGCTGTGCTGCCCTTCTTGAAACTATGCGCCGTCTCTCAGATGAGAACTTAAATGTTGATCTGGTAGGTGTGTTATCTACACAAGAGGAGCTTGGCGAGCGTGGTGTTAAGGTTGCAGTAGGAAAGGTTGCTCCTCAGATTGCACTTTGTTTCGAGGGCTGCCCTGCTGATGACACCTTTACTGAGCCGTATGCCATTCAGACAGCTCTGAAAAAGGGTCCAATGCTTCGCTTTATGGACAAATCAATTGTATGCTCCCCAAGATATCAGCGCTACGTATTAGATCTTGCTGAAGAAAAGGGACTTGCTGTACAGTCTTCTGTCCGTGAAGGCGGCGGAAACAATGGTGCAATCATTAACACTTCTCTTGATGGCATCCCGGTAATCGTTGTTGGTGTTCCTGTTCGTTACATCCATTCTCATTATGGAATCACTTCCTACTATGATTTCGAAGCTACAGTACAGTTAGCAACCGAAGTTGTTCGCTCTATGACAGAGGAAATCATCCGTTCCTTCTGATCAAATTTTTAACTTGCATAAAGCTAATGGGGCCGGCTCTTAAACCGACCCCACTAGCTTATTTCTTTGGCTTCAATATTTATTGTTTTTTATTCCAGATAAGCACCTTTCATTGGGCTTACTGCATGACGAGTGAAAAGTCCCATAACGCCCTTGCTGTACTTTGGTGCTCTCGGCTTCCAGTTTTTGCGGCGCTTTTTTAAAATCTCATCAATTTCCTCTGGTGTCTTATGCACTCCATTTACTCCAATGATATTAAGTTTTCGCTCTTTCACATCAATCTCAATCAAATCACCCTCTTCTACAAGCGCAATTGGACCGCCATCTACTGCCTCTGGGCTGCAATGACCAATAACTGGTCCTGTAGATGCACCTGAGAAACGTCCGTCTGTGATCAGTGCAATACTTTTTCCAAGCTCCTTGTCACTGCTGATTGCCTCTGAGGTATAAAACATCTCTGGCATTCCGCTTCCCTTCGGACCCTCATAGCGAATAAAGACTGCATCACCCTTTTGTACCTTATGCTTTAATACAGCATCCAGACACTCTTCCTCGCTGTCAAATGGTCTTGCGCGAAGTACTGCCTTAAACATCTCCTTAGGGCAGGCAGTATGTTTGATAACTGCTCCTTCTGGTGCCAGATTTCCACGCAGAATTGCGATGCTTCCATCTGTACCAATTGCCTTATCGTATGGACGAATAATATCCTCTCTTGTCAGATTAAGCTGATAACGCTTATTAAACTCATCAAGCCAGTGATTACACTTTTCATAAAATCCATTTGCACGCAGCTCATCAAGATTTTCACCAAGTGTCTTTCCTGTGACTGTCATGACATTCAGATGAAGATGTTCCTTGATCTCTTCCATGATGGCTGGCACACCGCCTGCATAATAGAAACACTCAGCTGGCCAGCGCCCTGCCGGGCGCACATCTAATAAATAACGCGCACTTCTGTGAAGACGGTCAAAAGTATCACCTGTAATCTCAATGCCAAATTCGTGTGCAATTGCGGGCAGATGCAGTAAGCAGTTTGTGCTTCCAGAGATTGCTGCATGTACTAAAATTGCATTCTCAAAGCTCTCCATATTAACAATATCAGATGGACACATATGCTCCATTGTGGCAAGACGAACTGATTGTCTTCCTGCTTCACGCGCAAATGCAAGCAAATCCGGACTTGTCGCTGGCATCAGTGCACTTCCCGGCAAAGCTAGACCAAGTGCCTCTGCCATGATCTGCATAGTGGATGCTGTTCCGATAAATGAGCAGGCACCACAGCTTGGACAAGCATTGCACTTTGCCCAATCAAGTTTCTCCTCGCTTATCTCTCCTCGCTCAAACTTTGCGCTGTACATTCCGAGCTGCTCTAATGTAAGCATTTCAGGGCCTGCATTCATAGTTCCGCCCGGAACAAACACGGCCGGAATATTTACTCTTGCCATACCGATCAGATTTCCCGGCACACCCTTATCACAGCTAGACAGATACACACCTGCATCAAATGATGTAGCATTTGCGTGAATCTCAATCATATTTGCAATCATCTCGCGGCTTGCAAGGCTGTAGTTAATACCGTCCGTTCCCTGGCTCTCGCCATCACATATATCTGTGCAGAAATAGCGTGCACCAAAGCCGCCCTCTTCTTCGATTCCTTTTCTCACTTCCTCCACCAGAATATTTAAATGACCGCTTCCCGGATGGCTGTCTCCATATGTGCTCTCAATCATGACCTGTACCTTGTCCAGATCTTCCTTCTTCCAACCAGTTCCAATACGCAGGGGATCCAGCTCCGGTGCCAGCTTTCTCATTTTCTGACTTGTTAATTCCATGTTTTTCCTCCATATTTTTGATTACTCAGTCATTGAATGGCCGAAGATTCCAACACCTGTTTTCTAAAATTGATCAGGCAACAATTGAAATTATCATACTTACAATCAATGCTAATGCCAATCAGCATCTCTTCCATTTTCTTTCTCCTTTCAATTCATCAGATGCTTTTTCTTAGTAGAAATACATCTGACCTTCCATCGTCGTTTTATGCTTTTCTGCCCTTTTTATTGCATTTTTATTCTTAATTCATCTGATGTTTTTATATTACACGTTTTTATTTCAAAAAACAATACCGTAATATTGCTTAATTTATCAAATATTTTTTGTGTATTTTTTCTTTTTAATAACTCATGTTGACTTTTCTTTCCAAAAAAGATATGATGCTAATAACATTTTGCTTACGAAAAGGAGCTTAAATCATATGATGAATTTAAAAGAAGAAAAAAATCTTCCCTCCAAAATTTCAGAAGATATTATTGCGCTGATTCTTGAAGAAAAATTGCAGCCCGGTGACCGTCTTCCTAATGAATCTATTCTCTGTGACCGATTGAATGCCGGACGAAGTTCCATACGAGAAGCTATGAAACTTCTAGCCTCCCGCAATATTGTTACCATTCGTCAGGGATCTGGAACATATGTTGCCTCCACACCAGGAATGGTTGAGGATCCACTTGGTTTTACCTTTATTGTTGATAAAAAAAAGCTCGTTCAAGACTTATTAGAGGTACGTATTCTTCTTGAACCATCTATCGCGTCCATGGCTGCTGTCCATGCAGATGATGAGGACATAAAAAAAATCACCGCATTATGCGATGAAGTCGAAAACCTGCTCAATGAAAAAAAGGATCACACACAAAAGGATATTGAATTTCATAATGCCATAGCTATGAGCAGCAAAAATGTCGTAATTCCACGTTTGATTCCAGTAATCAACAGTTCCATTCCACTGTTTGTTGAATCAACCGGGAACCGTCTCCATGCAGAAACAATTGAAACTCACCGTGAAGTTGCAGATGCCATTGCGTGCCATGATCCGATTCGCGCCCAGGACGCTATGTATCTTCATTTAATTTACAATCGCAAGCTGATTCATAACCTTTTTAAAGTTTAAAGGCTCAGAAATAAAAAACGACAAACTGCACATTATGCCATGCAATTGTCGTTTTTATTTTAAAATTTTGGTTTCCACTTTCCTCGCGCAAAGTATACAGCAAAGAGTACAAATAATAAAACATTATGTGCTATCATACATGCCCATGCAGCAATAAGTCCCATGCCAAGAAGCTGCGTACATATGAAGGTTCCTATAATACGAACACCCCACATGCCAATTACACTAAAGATAAATGGTGCAACTGTTTTTCCAACTCCCTGCATCATACCTTCAAGTACGATCGGGATACCATAGAAAGGTTCTGATATTGCGACCATGCGAAGTACTGTAGAACCTAGTCTAATTACCTCTGCGTCACGTGAGAACAATGTCATAAGCTGTGGTGCAAATGCAAACAGGAGGGCACCGCACACAGTCATCAGTCCAGTTTCAAGCGGAATAATGGCGCGCTCTAAATCGCGAAGCTTTTTCCCATCTTTTGCACCAAGCGCATTACCAGCTAGTGTAGCCGCTGCCGTCTGCATACCCCATCCTGGAATATAAAATCCAGACTCTACTGTATTTGCGATTGTGTGTGCTGCCGCAGATGTCTCGCCAAGAGAATTGATCATGGAAGCAAATACAACGTAGCCAAGCGATGTTGCAAAACGCTGGCACATATTTGGAAATGCTACTCTAACGCACGGAATAAGAATTGTCTTATCTGGCTTAAGGCTCTGTCCCTTCGGTGAAATATCAGCATGTTTCCACAGCTTTACAGTAATGGCAATTCCTCCATATGTATACGCAATCGCACTTGCAAGAGCTGCACCTTCAATTCCAAAACCTGCACCTGGCAGCGTAATAGAAATACCTGCAATCACTGCCACACGTGTCGGGTAAATGAACAGGAAATTGAGCACGGTATTAATAATATTCATCACAACACCAACTCTCATCGGTGTTTTTGTATCTCCTACTGACCTCAGTACCGTGCCAAAAATAATATTCGCTGTTCTAAACAGCATCGGTGCATACAATATAAGGAAATAACGAGCTGCCATATCGCGGATACCTTCATCTACCTGCATCCAAACTGGCACCTGCTTGTTGATTGCTGCAATCACGATAGTAAAACTGATTCCTACCGCAAGCACTACTAAAACAGCCTGTCCTGACGCTCTTTTTGCGCGTTCCCGATTTCCAGCACCAAATGACTGCGATATAAACGCAAGCAATCCTACACCAATCGCTGATACTGTACTTCCTATCAGCCAGTTTACAGTGCTGGTTGATCCGACTGCCGCAGTTGCCTGTGTGCCAAGTGAACCAACCATTGCAGTATCAATGTACTGCACTGCTGTCTGCAGAAACTGCTCTAGCATAGTTGGCCATGCCAAAGCGAAGATCACTGGCAGCATTTTGTTCTTTCGAATGTTCCACTTCTCCATCTTTTTTCTCCCTGTATTCCATTTTCGCTCAATTGCCAAAGCGCATGTTTTTTTATTATAGCATACTTTCAAAATAAAACAAGCATAGCACTAAAAGAATGGTTTCGTGGACGGACCAGTTGTCAGCGATTTACGAACATATCAAGCTCACTTCTGCTTGAAATATGAAGCTTTGAAAAAATATTTTCCAAATATGACTTTACTGTATTTAAGGAGATTCCAAGATTTTTTGCAATCTCCTTATTTGAACGCCCCTTTGAGGCAAGCATGGCGATGGAAAACTCATATGGTGTAAGTGCATCTGTAACCTGAAGAGTGGATACTGGATTGTGGATTTTCATCCATCCTCTGCTGAATGTATATACAGATTCGATGATCTCATTATATTCATCTGGATACTGTTCACGCAGCGACCGCTCTATCTGCCCTTGAAGCAAGCCATGATGCTCAATAAATGGATGTATGTAATGCTCAGGAAGTGCAATGTTCCACGCCCTCATAAACGCTGCATCTGCATGTTCATCATCTTTTAAATTCATACAAATCATGCAAAGGACAAGATTTAAGTAAATACTTGCAATTGGAAAATTATTTCCTGCCATCATAAGTGCGACCTCTGCCATGCCCATTGCACGCTGATATTCACGTCTAAGATAAAGCTCATGTGCTGCGGCATAGATCACATAATATTGGATTCCAGCCTGACACAAACTAATTTTATTACGCAGCACACTTAAATCTGCTGATTCTGAATGGAAAAAGACACTTACAAAACCTTCTGTGACAAGCGTATAAAGCTTCGCTGAAGGATCTGATGTCTTTTTATTTTCTAAGGCAATGGCATTAAAATCTGCTAAAACTGCTGCTGGATCTCCTTCCTGAACAGTTGCCATGGCATGCACCAAACGCGCCGCCAGACGTATCTGTACACTTTCGCTATTGAAGCATTGCTCGCTCACTGTGCAGCACTCTTTCTCTTCGTTGCGAAAATAATGCCAAAGCGCCCTTGTTATCTGTCGCTCTTCCTCATCTGCAAGTGAATGCTCAAACTCATGAAAGCTTCCCGGACATGGACTTGCAATCAATGGCATATAGCATTTATTTACATTCCGCTTCCTTTTTGTGCTTTTCTTCGTATCAGCTTTTTTTCTGATATCTAAAGGACTCTTTGCTGTGTATGGAATAAGCCATTCACTTTTTTTGCGAACAGCTCCCTCAATTCGTCCTGTATTCAAATAATAATTGACCATTCTAATGGACATTCCCCATTTTTCAGAGGTTTCTCTCACTGTCAAATATTCCATGATTTATTCCTTCTTTTATTGTCAATTCCATTAATGTTGCTATTGACAGTTTACCATAGCAAACTGGTCTTTAGAACAAAAACAACGTGATTCAGGTGTTTTATGATGGAAACCTAGAAAGCGACCTCTTTGCCTAACCCTTTAATTCCTCTACTTTGCATCTATGTTTTTTGGTTCCCTTATCGTAACCAATCCCAACGGCCAAAATTCGCCCTGTGTGATGAATTTTGGCTGCCATTTTTCCCTTTAGGCGAAGTGCATACTCTTTTTCTTTAATCTGTGCAATTGCTTCATCCGGCGTATGATCAACCTTCAGCTCCAAGATAATGGCATCGTCTGATTCTCGAATCGGATAAAAGATAAAATCTACATAGCCTTTTCCCGCTTTGTCCTCTCTTTCCACACGATATTGATCTCGTGCTGATAAATAAACCAGATTCACAATCGCTGATAATTCAATTTCGTGATTATAGGATAGTAATGGTGTTTCCGTATTATGTGCATACTCCAAAATTTGTTCCATTACCTGCGTATCCCCATGCAATGTTGCCTCTAACATACGCTTTGATTCTCTTGCCAAGCGATACACATAGCCAAGTGATGGCTCTTTTTGCAGCATTTCATCAAAACGCTCCATCAACTCTCTGTTAGGAATTCGTACTTTTCCTTCTTCGCTGCTCAAAAAACCATACACAACCATCGCAGAAAAAATTTCTTCTCTTGTTGTCAATTCCATTGATGTTGCCGCATATTCCTGCACTTTCGCCTCTACAGATTCTCCTGACACCATTAATGCCAAATCATTTCTCACACCTGCAACATTTTTTTCAATATAATAATAAATCTCATCATATGGACCTGAACTCGTCCAATAGTTTCCCAAATTATTATTTGTGAGCGCCATCACAACGGATCTTGGGTTATATATGCGTTCTCCGCCTTTTGCGTGATACCCGTCATACCATTCTTTAAGCCCGCTTCTTGAAAGCAAAGGCTTTCCTGTATTTTTCAAAAAAAGCGCATAAAGCATGTCAACTTCTGCCTCTGTAAATCCAAATGCGTCACTGAATTTTTCCTCACTGACCATTGTATACTCTGCAAACATATTCAATTCTGAACCACTTGAATACTTTGCAATAGGCAAGATTCCTGTCATATAAGAAAGTAATACATATGCCTTATCTTTAAGTAAACTGCTCAAGAAACTGATATATTTTTTCTTGTCTTCATCTGTGATAAAGTCCTTATGGAAAATACAGTCCCACTCATCAAATACAAAAATAAAGCGCTGACATCCATATCTTTCATAAACAAGGTCGAGACTATCCCAAACTGCATCCTCCTCTTGAATATCAGCCTTTGGATATGCCTCCATTAAATCCTGTATCAATATTCGCTCAATCCGCTCAATATATTGATCATACGAATTGCAATTTCTTGGCATACGACTAAAATCAATCCGAATCACATCATGCGTGTTCAAATGCTTTTTATAGCCTGTACTTTCAGCTATTTTTAGCTTAGAAAAAATCTCTGTTGAATCTACTCCATGACTAAAAAATGCACTAACCATGTTTGCCATCACAGTTTTTCCAAAGCGTCTTGGTCTTGTGATACAAATATGCGAATTTCCTGTTTCTGCTGGCAAAAATAATTCTTCCAGCATCAAACTTTTATCTACAAAATATGGCTTTTTGACTTCGCTTTCGTACAAAGAATACGGAGCTGCACTATTCAAAAAAATTCCCATTTTCCGCCTCCTCTGTCTTTTATTTATTTTTGTTATCAGTTTACCATGGCAAGCTGTTATTTACAAGAAAAATTCACTGGCAGGGTTACGAAAAGCCCTTCGGTGCAATGGTTTCGTCGTCGGACCAAACTCCGCAGGTTCCTTTTATGTTCTTTCTTATCATACATTACTTTGAAAGACCTGCT